>Ga0208951_1000087_pt1 | contig 36642 bp, 36 predicted proteins | sample GreLakmeMI27MSRF_FD_187702 | JGI IMG/M metagenome (GOLD analysis project Ga0208951, IMG submission 187702) | Freshwater lentic microbial communities from great Laurentian Lakes, MI, USA - Great Lakes metaG MI27MSRF (SPAdes) | ecosystem: Environmental > Aquatic > Freshwater > Lake | place: Great...
GCGCAGTACGAGCCCACTATCCGTGAGCTGCGCGCCAAGTACGAGCAGGCGACGCGCGACGCGACGCGCGCCCGGGCCGAGCGGGACCGCGCAGCCGCGCGACTGGAGGCGCTCGAGGCGCAGCCGGCACCCGGCACCGGGCACCCGGGCGACACGCAGCCGATCCCCACGGCGGCGGCACAGCCGCAGCCCCAGCAGGCGCGTTCACACGCGTTCAGTCAGCGGCTCGGTGCCCTCTGCGACCGTCTCTCTTCTTGTCGCGCACAGCCGCACGCGCTGACCCGCGTTCCCGCCCTCCCCTGCGCAGGAGCCCCCCGCAGCGCCTGCACGCCACGCTGCGCGCGGCGGCGCCACTCCCCCCTCCTCCTGCGGCGTGGGCGACGGGCGGCCCAGCGCCGGCGCCGCCACCGCGCGCGCCGCCCGCGGCTCCTCGCTGCCCTGCGGCACGCTGCCCCGCCCGCCAGGCCAGGAGGACGGCCCCATCCACCCCCCGGCCCCCTGTGCGCAGCTGAGCCAGCTGGCGTGCCACCCCTGCGGCGGCGCCCCCCCGGCGCCCCCCCGCTCCGTCTCCTGCCTGGCGCTGCACCCCTCCAAGCCCGTGGCCGCCACCGGCTGCGACGACGCCAGCTGGAGCCTGTGGGCGCTGCCCGGGGGTGAGCGGCTGGTCGAGGGGGAGGGCCACCCCTCGTGGGTGTCCTGCGTAGCCTTCAACCCGCTGGGCGGCCAGCTGGCCAGCGGCTGCGGCGCCGGGCAGCTGAAGCTGTGGGACCTGCAGCAGCGGCGCTGCTGCGCCACGCTGGTTGGTGTAGGGGGGAAACAGGGCGGCGGCGCGCTGTGGAGCGTGTCGTACCACGACGCCGGGCAGCACCTGGCCACGGGCAGCCTGGACCGCTGCGTGCGCGTCTGGGACGTGGCGGTGGGGCGCCTGGGCGCCCAGCTGCGGGGCCACGCGGACAGCGTCAACGAGGTGGCCTGGCAGCCCTGCGCAGCCGGCCTGGCCAGCGCCAGCAGCGACAAGACGGTCAGCACCTGGGACGTGCGCGCGGGGCTGTGCTCGCAGACGCTGTTCGGGCACGGGGCGGGCGTGAACGCCGTCGCCTGGGCGCGGTCAGGGGTCACCCTGGCCTCCGCAGACATCGAGGGGGTGGTGAAGCTCTGGGACGTCCGCATGGCCGCCGAGCTGCTCAGCCTCGCCCTGGGCCCGCACGCCGCCAACCGGGTAGCATTCGACCCCTCCGGCGCGGTGCTGGCGGTGGCCAGCGACGACGGGACTGTAAAGTGCGTCGCGGTGCAGGACGGAGCCGCTCTGGCCACGCTGAGGGGCCACGTGGATGCGGTGCAGGCGGTGGCATGGGACCCGCATGGCGAGTTCCTCCTCTCCGCTGGATCAGACGGAGCAATGTGCGTCTGGGGAGTGCCGCCGCCGCCGCCGCCGCCAGCACCGCCGGCGGCGCCCACGGCGCCGGAGCCCACCGCCACCCAGAGCCGCCTCAGCGCAACCACCAGGCTTGGCGGAGCGAAGCGCAATTCTTAAACCACAGTGTCAGCTGTCTATCAGCACCTCATCGTCAGTCTCTCTCAGCTCTCCCAGACGCGGAAGGAGGCTGCGCAGGGGCGCAGCAGCGCCTCCCTTTGCGGCCACGTTGCCTGTGGCACCTGCACGGTGAGCGTGAAAAGCCGGCCCCGTCTGTCGCCGTAGAGCACGGACAGGAAGTGTCGCTCCCACGCGGGGCTCTTCACCACAAACTCCAGAGCGTATGCGCCGCTGGGCAGCTCCTCCACGCTCAGCAGCGTCGCCTCCTTGCCAGAGCCCGGCCGCGCAAGCGCCCCTTCAAAGAGCCGCACAGCAACCTCCTCGGGCGAGCCGAGGCTCTTCAGCCTGAAGGTGACGCCGAAGGCGTTGGCCTCCTGAACCACCACGGACAGGTTCTCCTCGCCGCTGGTCCCCGGCGGCCCAAACGCCACCACCGGCTCGCCCACGCTGCGCCTCTCCTGCCTTGCCAGCGACGGCGGGTCCAGCGGGCTCTGGGCCTCTAACGCCGCGGCACGCCTGCGCGCGATGGTCTGGTCTGCTAGCCAGCTCACCGGGTAGAGCAGCTCAAAGCCTTCGGAGCCATCCACGTGGCGCAGCAGTCCGCCCACGGGAAACAGAGCGTCCAGCCGCAGCGCCCGGGCGCGCTCCGGCTGCGTGCTCAGCAGCGCAGTGGTGATACCGCCCAGGTTGCCGCCCAGCGCGATGCCGGCCGCGCTCAGGCCGCCCAGAACGGCGCGGCGGCCTGAAGGCAGCGTGCCGCCCCAGACCACCGTCTCTGCTGGTCCGGGCAAGGGCGTGCGGGGCGGATCCTCGGGCGTGCAGCGCCGCGAGACGTCGCGAAACAGGGCGGGCGGGCGGCAGGACGCACTCCTCATGCGAGAGGTAAGAGACGAAGAGCGTGATTAGATAGACGTGCAAGGGCGAGAGCTTCTGACTGACGCTTGCTTTTGGTGCTTGCTGCAGGCAGACGCCGAGTTTTTTGCACGTCCCGGCTCACGTAGTTGGATAGGCGCTGTATCCGCGTGGCCCTCACATTCTCTGCGCCACCACACTGGCCAGCACCTCGTAGTCGTCAGTCACGTTGTAGATGTGGCAGCTGATGCGAACATACAGATATCCCTGGATGCTCTTGACCGGGACCTCCACCGCGCGCTCAAACAGCCAGTCCTGCCACTGCTTCGCGTCCGCGGATGTGGCGCACCCATCCTCCGCGGGCGGCTGGCGCGCAAGCAGCTCCTGGATGTCTGCCCTCTCAAAGCCGACGAGAGGGGCTGCGTGAGGCAGTCTCACGAGTGCCATGTTGCCGCACAGCTCCAGCGGTGCAAGCGTGTGCGTCTGCCAGCGCGCCAGCAGGATGGCCACGCCCTGCGCCAGCGTGGCGCGCATGTACGCCAGCGCGCGCGGCTGCCCGATGGCAGCCCACCAGCGCAGCGTCTGAGGCAACACAAGCACCGGGGAATAGTCGCGGCATCCGTCCCAGATGAAGTCGCTGGTGAAGCCGGCGCCGGCGCCGTGACTTACCACTGGTGGGCGCAGGCCGTGCTGCACCTCCGGCGCAGCCCAGAGCACCGCACAGCCGCGGGGGCTGCACAGGTGCTTGTGGCAGTTACTCACCCAGTAGTGCACGCCCAGCGCGGGCACGTCCAGCTCCTGCGAGCCCAGCGCGTGCGCGCCGTCTACCAGCACCCGGCAGGCTGGGCACAGAGAGCGCACGAGAGCGGCCAGCTCAGCCACGGGCAAACAGAGCCCGGTGTTGCTGGTCACCGCGTCGAACACAGCCAGCTTGGCGTTCCCGGGCAGCGTGCGCCGCACCAGCTCCAGCACCGCCGCGGCGCCGGCCAAGGGAAACCGCAGTTGCGCCTCCACCAGCTCCGCGCCGGAGCGACCTGCTGCCAGCTGCAGCATCTTCTTGACGGAGCCATAGCCCACGTTGAGCGAGTACACCGCGTCACCCGGTGCGAGCGGGGCGCTGAAGACGACGGCGTTCAGCGCACTGGTGGCGTTTGGAGCGAAGACGAGGTCCACGGGCCGCACTCGCAGGTGGGCAGCCACCAGTCGTGTGGCGAGCACGATGTGCGGGAACAGCAGGCGGTCAATGTGCAGCAGCGGCTGCGCTTCACAGTGCCTTCTCCAGCGGTGTGCCGCCTCGAAGGTGGCGGCTGAGCAGGCACCGAAGGCGCCGTGGTTCAGGAACGTCCAACGCTGAAAGTCCACCAGGAACTGTGGCCGCGCTGAGGCGCCCAGCTCCAGCGGCGCACGCTCCAGCGCATCAAACAAGTCGTCCACTGCAAAGGGTAGCGGCGGAGGCTGGTAGCTCTCGTCCGTCTGCGCGACCATCACCTCCACATTCTCGCTGTGAAAGGAGCCAAAGCCAACGTAGCCGCCAGGCGCAGCCATGCGAAGGGCGGAGGGAGGCCGAATGGCGTGTTCGTTTGACATTGCATTCTTTGCTGTTAGTTTGCTCCTCGCTCGTCGGACGAAGGTTGCTGCTGGTGCGAATTTGACCGGTGGCGTCTCGCAGCGTTCAGTTCCTTTCCATTCGATAACATGGCGCGTCCATCCACGGGCGCTCAGAGGAAGGCTGCGGAGAAGACGTCGTCCGCATCGGCAGTGCCCTTGCGCTGCACAACCGGCTGTGCGGGCGCCGACATCTTGCCGCGGGGGCGCTTTTGCCAGCCTGCGCGCGGCGCGGATGCATGTTAGCAGATGCGCAGGCACATGCGTGGCATCGCTACGACTGACTCACCACATGTTGCGCCTTCCGCCTCCGCAGCGTCTCGCTTCTTGGATGCCAGGCCCGCCATCTTGGCAGTCACGTCCGACACGGGCGCGGCGGCGCGCACGGGGCGGCTCTGGGGCGGCGCCGGCGGAGGCGCGAGCGGCACCTTGGCACTGATAGAAAGGAACCACCGCGTCAGCCACAAGCAGCGCGGGTGCGGCGAATCGCGCGCGCGCCTCTTGCTGGCTGGGGGCGCCTTTAGTGCGGTTGCGCGCGGGGGCATGGCTGCGCCAGCCTCCTCCTCCTCCTCCTCCTGGGTGGCGTCAGAGTCGCAGCCCTCTAGTTGCGCCGCCTCCGTCGCGACCCGGTGCTCCTGTCGGAACACGCCGCGCGCATCGCTCTGCGAGGGCTGCGCCGGGGAGTGGCGGCGTGAGTGGCTGAGAAAGTGGAAGGGGGAAGAGGGACTTGCACGTTGCACCCCACTGCGTTCCAGGGCACTCCAACGCGCCTGCCCGTCCTCCTGCGCCACCGCCATGCTGCGCCCGCACTGGCTGTACGGCGTCTCCTCCAGCGAGTCCAGCAGCGAGCGCACGGCCACCTTGCTGGTGTGGTGGTCCGAGCGCACGCCGCCAAAGGGCAGGCAGGTAGGCGCGCGCGCAAAGGAGCCCAGGCTGTCCGCGTTGGCGGCCACGAAGCCGGGAGGCTCGTAATCGGCTTGCACGCTGTCGTTGTAGATGAACTGGGAGGGAGGGAGTGCGCGTCTGTGAGCCTCAGAAAGGAAAGAAGAGCGCCGCACGCGGAGAGCAGCGGGGCACTCACGTGCATGGACAGGATGCGGTCCTCCGGCACGCAGCTGAGCGTGGACACGGCTGTGACGAGCTGTCGCACCACCGCGCCAGCCTGCTTCTTGAGCAGCGCGGGCGTGGCCACAGCCTCGCAGCGCAAGCCCAACACGCGACTGCTCACGCCCACCGCGCCCTGCGAGTACGCGAACTCGAACTCGTACTGCTCCAGCACGTCCGGGATAGGCGTGTCCTGTGCGGGCGTGAGGGGAGCGCAGGCACTCACTCACTGCGCGTGTCGTGCACGCGCCGTGGCGGCGCTGATTGAGAAGATCATGGTCTTCAGCACCTTGTGGTTCAGCGCGTCGTCCACGCCTGGCACGCGGCGGGAGGAGCGGCGCAGGGGGGCGTGCGTGTGAGAGCGATGCGGAACGGACGAGTCTAAGGGTGGCTGCTGCTGCGCGCCGACGCGCGCGAGCAGAGACACGCCAGCGCGCCCACGCGCAGTTGCTAGCAGCGCACGCGCGGGGGGCGCAGCGGCGGGCAGGCGCGCGGTCGGCCGAGAGGGCAGGCGCAGGGAGGGGAGGGGAGGCGCTCAGGCTCCTGGTGCACGAGCACGCGCCTTGCTCGATCCAGCGCAAGATGGTGGCAGACTCGTCGCTGTAGTCTCGCTGCGGTGCGAAGAGACGGGTTGGGGAGGCGCGCCACGCGTCATGCGCGCAGCTGAGTGGAGGCAAGGCAGACTGAGTCTGTCTCGCTCGCTCTGAGACAAGAGCACAGAGCAGAGGAGGAACGAGCTACGCAGCCCGCGCCGCGTCCGCAGCCCAGGGCGCGCACCTTGAGCTCGTGCATGTTGTTCAGCCCCGCGAAGCCGTTGCGCAGCAGGAAGGCGTCCTCCCCAAAGAGGCCGCGCGTGTGGCACACGGTGTGCACGGACAGCCGCACCAGCGCCTTGACGCACTGCATGCTCTCCGACTCGGTGGCGGTCACCACCTGCACGGCCTGAGCCACGGCCATGTGACGAGGCGCACGTAAAGGCAGAGATGGAGAATGCAGAGGGCTAGCGAGTGAAGCGAAGCGTTCTCCTGGTCTCCGGGTTCTTCTAGCGCGCGCATAGTTCGCTTACATGTCGTCCGCGGCCATGCACGACTCCAGCGTCCGAATGCACTCGCCCACGCTTGCGCCCGCCCCCATCTTGGCCGCCAGTGCGTCGTGCGCCGCCGTGTGCCGGCGCAGCATGAGGACCACTGAGAGCACTGCGAAGCGGACCTCCGAGTCGGCGCGCATCTGGGTGAACCCCAGCGCCGCGAGCAGCGAGTCGAGTGAGCGCAGGTCGTCCAGGCCGCCCTCCGCCTGGCCGAACGCCAGGTACTCGCTGGCCACGCCCGCCAGCGCGATGCAGGTGAATGCGTCCAGCGAGGCTGAGGAGAGCTTGCCGGCGCTCACCTCTGCTCTGAACTCGGCGTCGCAGAAGGAGCAGCCAGCCTGCACGTTGCCCCTGCCCTCGCTCAGCAGCGCCTGCCAGGCGGACAGCGAGTAGCCGCGGGGCAGGATGCCCACCAAATAGGCGATCAGGAAGTGCCCGCTCTCGTGGCGGAGCACGCGAGAGCAGTACAGTGCGCTGGTCCAGCGCCCCAGCGCGTCCAGCACCAGCGCCTCGCCCGCGCCGCCGTTGCCCACCTGGTCAACCGTGAGCGCCGTCAGCGCGGCCAGGCCCGCGGCCAGGAGCTGCGAGGTGTCCGGGTGCAGCGCAGCGACGGAGCAGGCAGCTCCCGCGGAGAGCGCCAGCACAGCACTGCTGCGCACACCCTCCAGCGTCGTGTCGCGCGGTGACAGGAAGGCGGAGGGATCCATCTTGTTGAGGCGCAGGTCCGCCAGCGTGTAGTCGCGCTTCGGTGCCAGACGACCACGACCAAAGCCGCGCAGAATTTGCTGCTCATCACGCAGCGCACGCGCCAGCGCCACAGCCTGTGCTTCCGCCTCGCCCCCCTCACTAGCCTCGCTAGCGCGAGCCAGGGCCTGGAGGGGCGTGATGAGCAGGGCTTCACACAGGGCAACAGTGCAAGGTCGCACCAGCAGAGCGTCGAGGCGAGCGAGCGACTCGTCTAACGCTCCAGCTCCTGCGACTCCGCGGCAGCGCAGCCTCGTAGCTGCGCTGCGCGAGCGGCGATGCAGGCCTGGTCTGAGGCAGGGAGCACTCGCTGCCAGCATGTCGCGTGAGACGCCACGCAGCCAGAGCTGACCGTATCAGCCGCAAATGGCCTCGCTCTGTGAACACAGGATCGCGCACGGGCACAGCCTGTGCGGAGACAGCAGTTGCCGTGAGACAGGCTTGCGTAGGGAGCGAGGCGCGAATGACGTGGCAATTTTTGCTTGCTTGATCTTCCGTCGGTCGTCGCTCGATCGCGTCGGTCGCTCGCCTTTTACCCTTTTTTTATCGATAGAGACATAGCGCTCCCTCCGCCAATCTTGCGCAATCTCTGTCAACTGTCGAAATTCGTAGAGTCGCTGCCGCACGAGCTCGCATCACGTCGCTTACGCTCGCTGTGTTTGCATCGAACGTTGTTGCGCATCAGAGAGCTTGAGCGCTCTGCGGTCGGCGCTCGACTCGAGCAGAGTCATGGCGGGTACCAACACACTGCTGCGCCTGCTGGTGCTCGTTGGCTTTGCTCTCCTCGCAACAGCGATGCTGTCCACCATCGACTGTGCGTGCCTGCACCCACGCTCCTCCGCTCTGCACCTCACCGCCGCTGCGCACAGACCGGCACAGGCTGCAGCTGGCGAGCAAGGAGTTTCAGTGGCCGCAGGCTCAGGCGCGGAGAGCAGCCATAGGGTTGTGCCGCTGCCTGACTTGGACGCTGCACAGACGCTGGGCGTGTTGGGGGCGGGCGCGCTGTTGTGCTTCTACGGTGCGGAGCGGCAGCAGCGCAGGGGCCTCACTTCTCGCGCACTCACCGACCGTTCTCTCTGGCAGCGGGTCTGCAGCTGTTCGCCAGCTTCGTGCCAATCGCGCTGCTCAAGACACCGCCGTGCGTGCCCAGCCGCCACGCTGGTTGCCCCGCTGAGCGCCGGGTGCGCAGGAACCCGGAAGCTCTGTTCTTCCGCCGCGAGTTTTTGAGCCTGGGCCACCGCGGCACGCGCACGCGGTCAGCTACGCCTGCGCAAGGACTGAGGACTGAGGCGGGAAAATGAGGCGAAAATGGACTGTCGTTGGCTGGCGTGTAAGGCGCTGGTCTGTCGTCGTTGGCACTGCACTCACTCGGCCGCAAACGGGAAAATGGGCGGGCTTTCCGGAACACGGCAGGACAGGATGTCCACGCCCGTCTCCGTGACGAGGAGCGTGTGCTCGAATTGCGCGCTGCGTTTGCCGTCCACCGTGACAGAGGTCCACCCGTCAGGCCAGGTCTGATCTTTCCAGCTCCCCAGGTTGATCATGGGCTCGATGGTGAACACCATGCCCGGGCGCATCACTCCCACAGCCTTGTTGTTGGCGTAGTGCGGGATGTTGGGAGCGCAGTGAAACAAGTCCCTAAAGGGGCGTGTCAGCCGCAGCGTGCAGCCGCGCAAGCACAGCCGAGGCACGCGCACCCGATGCCGTGGCCGCAGTAGGTGCGCACAACGGAGAGGCCCGCCTGCGAGGCGCGCACGCTGATGACCTCCCCAATGTCCCGAAAGCGCGTGCCCGGCTTTACGATTGCGATGGCTGCGGCCAGGCACTCCCAGGAGCCGCGCACGAGCGCCCGCCCTGCGTCGTCCACGTTTCCGCAGAGCACCGTTTCGTTGAGGTCTCCGTGGAAGCCGTTGAGAAAGACGCTGATGTCCAGGTTCACAATGTCGCCGTCCTCCAGCGGCCGCGCGTCGGGGATGCCGTGGCAGATGACCTCGTTGATGCTGGTGCAGCAGGACTTTGGGAAGGAGCAGTAGTTGAGGGGCGAAGGGTAGCCGCCGCCGGCAACAGTGACATCGTGCGCGATGCAGTCCAGCTCGTCCGTCGTCACGCCGGGCCGCACCGCTGTGGCGCAAGCGTCCAGCACCTTGCGGCCCTGCGAGCGCGGCGGCGGCGGCGTCAGGCTGGCACAGGCACACCGCATGGCACACGCTGGCGTGCGCACGCACCAAGGCACACGCGGCGCGGATGCCCTGCACTTCCTTGGCCGTGTGTATGTGCACGATGTTTTGCTTGCGGCTTTCCATCTCCTCCGCAGGCCAGCCGGTGGTTGCATAGTCAGGGCGCGCAATGTGCTCCGGCACCGGCCTGTACGGCGACACGGTGTGTGGCCGCAGCTTGCCCGTCCACTGAAAGAGGGGCCGCTTCTTGCTGCGCCCCTTGCCGCGGTGCGTGCAATAGAGCCACTCGGTTGCGGAGGCACCGTCGGGCAGCGCCACTGCGGCGTCTGAGGGCGCCTGAGGTGGGCCGCGTGAGCGCCGCACACGGCGACGGAGCAGCCGGGGCTGCTGCGCACCGCTGGCGCGGGCGGCTTGGCGTCCGCCCACAGCGACGGCTTGCAGGCGAGCACCGGGGAGCGCGCAAGCTCCGCCGCCGCCTGTGCGCTGGCGGCCGTGAACTTGGCGGCGAAGCCAAGGCTGCTTTCCGCGCCCACGCTGACCGAGAGCAGCGCCACAAAGCCTCCACTCCGAGGCGTTGTCTGCACCAGCCCCGCCACGCGCCCAGCCTCCGGGCTGCCCGCGCGCACGCCCAGCGCCTGCGAGCGAAGCGGGCACGCGGCGTGGAGGTGAGTGCACGCGCGGACAGAGGCGGGGGTGAGGGAGGCGGCTGCCCCCAACAGCGAGGCCTGGTGGCCTGCTCACAACCTCGCCTCGCAACATAAGTGGCAGAGAGAGCGGGACGTGAAATGGTGCCAGCGCTGCGCCTGCGCGGCAGGCGGCAGGCGCACCAGGTGCACGTCAGACGTTGACACTGCACGAGCGCGAGCGAGGAGCGGCTTGAAGCGCTGCTCGGGCGCTCGGTCTGCCGTCATCGGCAACAGCTTGGCCACCGTCTTCAGCGCCGCCAGCGGGCACTCCAGGAACAGCAGGCAGCCCTCGTCGTCCAGCGTGCCATCCACGCACACTGACCGGAAGCCAGGCTCGCGCATAGCCTCCAGCACCAACGCGGCGCATGATTCAGCCTCCTCAGCCTCTGAGGCCATGGCGGCGAGCGACACGGCGTAGGCTACAGGCGCGTAGCAGTGTGAGGGAGCCAGAAAACAGGACGAGGATCGTCGCTCGGTATCGGTGGTGGCGAACGAGGCGTTGAGCACAGATGGACCGACCAGCGACAACACGATAACGAAACGCGACTAGAATCAGTCTGTGCTGCTTACACTTACGCTGTGACCAGTCGCAGCCAAGGCAGAGCATAGCGCAACACATCCTCGGGCGCGTCGTCGAACGGACAGTGGCCGCAGTTGGAAATGACGTCGAAGGTGACCTGCTGCGGCCTCTCCGCTGGAGGAAGGTGGTCAGCATTTGCAGCGACGCGTAGAGTCGAGCGCAGAGCACGCACCCGCAAGGCGCTTGAACGCGTTCGCCACGGTGCCGTCCACGGGTGTCCAGCGGTCTTCGAGGCCCCATATGAGCTTCACGGGGCACTTGAGCTGCGGAGCCAGCAGGTCCGGGCGCGGCCCCGGGTCGCCCGTGAAGACCTCCACGAAGCAGCCCAGCGCCCCCGGGTCCTCGCTGGGCTCATAAAGCAGGTCCACCAGCTCGGGGGTGACTGCCTCTGGGCGCAGGTACACCTGGTCGCGCAGGATGCGCTCCACGTTTGCCTTGGAGCGGAACGAGTTGAACAGGAATCGCGCCACCAGAGGCTGCTTGAGCAGGAACTCGATGAGCAGAAACACGGGCTTCAGGTTGCGCAGCGTGGGGTCGTCGTCGTAGAGGCCGCGCTGGTTCATGCCTGCTGCGACGTTGAGCAGCAACAAGGCCTTGACGCGGCCGGGCGAGTCGTGCGCCGCCACCGTGGCAACTTGTGAGCCGATGCTGTTCCCGATGACCACCGCCTCCTCCTGCACAACCTCGCGCAGGAAGGCGTCCAGCTGTTGCGCCCACAGAATCGGCGTGTACGCCACCTGCGGCTTACAGGAGGCTCCGAAGCCCAGGTAATCTGGCGCGTATACCTTGAACCCCTCCGCCACCAGCAGCGCAGAGAGGCGCCGGAAGTGTTTGCTTCCGCTGCCAAAGCCGTGGCTCACCACTATGGCCGGCCCGCTGCCAGAGACCTCGTAGGCGCAGGGCCAGCCATGCCAGGTCCACGTCTCGCAGCGTGGGGCTGCGGTGCTTGACTGCAGCGAACTTCTGGGGCCCCACGAGGCCCTGCTTCGCGTCCTGTGAGCACGTCCTTGGAGCTGCTGAATCCCGCCCATATCCCGAGCACCACAACAAGGGCGCGCGCTCATACTAGCCAGCATTGCGCACCACTGGTTCCAACACCAAGCCTGCGTGCACGCGTGCACGCGTGGACAGGGAAGAGTAGGGCGAGTGACTCGCGCCGCAGGCGCCGCAGGCGGGCCCCGCCTGCGAGGCCTACCGACGACTGGACGAAGAAGGATAAGAACGGACGAAGCGCTGCCCGCTCTCACCTCGAGTCGCCCTCGCCTTCGCTGTGTGCATCGCGGGTATCCGCAGGGGCGCCATGCGCTTGGCGCAGGCGCCTGGCTTGCTGGCGAGGCTTGGAGGTCTGGGTTCTAACAACGCGCCACGCGCGACTCAGAGCGCGGCCTTTGCGGCTCGCGCGCGAAACCAGCGGAGCCAACCCAACCATGTGGTGTTAAATGCCGCGTCAGCGAGCAGTGGGCGCCGAACCGGGTGCGCCTCGTGCACTGTGCCAAAGGCCACTTTCATGGAAACGTTCCGGGTGCCGAGCCCACACGCGCTCGCACCTCACGCGCGCGGCACGCTCCCGCGAACCAGGCGCCAGCAGACGGGCGGCGGCCTTTCGGAGTGGCTGCGGGGAGAAGGCGGGGAGGCAGCACCGAGCGCGTCTGAACAGGCGCAGTCTGGCTTCGCCGAAAGCTTTGCAGCGCACCTTCAGGCCTGCCGCGTCTTGTTGCTCGACGTGAGCTTTCGCCCCATCGATGTGCTGACCTGGCAGGTGCGTCGCCAACCGTTTCTCTGTTTTGCTTTCCCACCACTCCGCACTCACTTGTTCAACAGCGTGCCATCACAATGCAGCTCTTCGACAAGGTGGAGGTGCTCGCCTATTACGATATTGCAGTGCGCAGCGCAAGGTACGCCAGCTTCACCCGCCTCTCCCGCTTGGCTCGCTGACTGTTTCTCTAACACTCCTCTTCTCTCAGAGCATCGCACCCCGTGCCCGCTGTGCTCAAGGTGAACATCTTCATAAAGCCCAGCAAGGGCACTCGGCTGAGCGTGAGCCGGCGCAACGTCCTCATCCGGGACCGCTACGCCTGTCAGTTCAGCGGATGCGCCTCTACCGCGGACAGCATTGACCACGTGCTGCCCGTCAGCCGCGGTGGGGCATGGAGCTGGACCAACCTGGTTGCAGCCTGCTCGAAGTGCAACGCTAAGAAGGGAGCGCGCACACCTGCAGAATCCAAGATGCCCCTGAAGCGCAGTCCGCGCGAGCCCAGCGGCCGGGGCGCTTTGTACACGCGGCTGGGCTACCAGTCAATCGTGCACTCGATGCCTGCCGAGTGGGAAGGCTATGTTTGAAGAACCCGCACTGTAACAATCAACCACAGCTACACTAGCGTCTCTAGACGCCAGAGTCTCTCGATGCTCAGCAATGGACAGTCAGCATACACTCAGTCGCGCTCCATGTCTTCCACGCCTTTGGCGGGCAGCGCAGCGCGCTTGTTGTTTCCTCCGCCACCCTCCTCCTCCGCCTCCCTGCTGCTGCGGCGCCGCTTGGCACTGCTTGCTGGCGCTGCGGGGACCTTGGCGTTGGGCTCCGTCATGGGCGCGCTCTCGGCGCGACGCTTGAGCGGGCGCGGCACCTCCTGGGCGCTGGCTGCAGCTCCCAGCTCGCCTGCCCGGCATGGAGGCTCCGCCGAGCGCGCCGCCCCTCCCGCCTCCTGCAGCAGCCTTCTGCCCAGCTGCTCCACTCGCGCGGCTGAGCCGAATGCGGTGGGGCGGCCCCACTCGGGGCGCGCGATGCTGCAGCGCTGCCCCTCGCTGCGCGGGTGGAACAGCAGCTTCCACACGAGCGAGTAGCGCGGCCGTCCGGCGCTGGCGCTTGGTGCCGACAGCCGGTGCGTGATGTCCTGGTCCATCAGCACCACCCGCCCCTGACGCGGCCGCACAAAGAGCCCTGTGCCGGTGGGCGGGTCCAGGAAAAGCGTCTCTGCGTCCGCATCCTCCGGCCACACCTCGTCCAGGTACAGGATGGCGCTCACGAACAGCGGCCTGCCGCGCTCGCGGTTCACATAGCCGCCGTGCGGCGGCGGCAGCGCAGAGGGGTCCGCGTCTATATGCCAGTTGAAGGCATCTCCAGCGACTGCAGCGTTGGCGACGAAGCGCTCGCAGACAAAGGCGGCGCCCTCCTGCTGCGCCATGAACTGATGCTGCACGCTGCACTCTGGATACAGCTTTGCGAGGCGAGAGCTGAGCTCCACGACGCCCGCGGGCGGCTTTGCTTGCAAGAGCTGCAGGTGTGCGTCGCGCAGCCCGAACGTGCGAGCCTGCGCGGGCCCGTCGCTCGTTGCGCGCTCCCAACGGTCCGCGGGCGGCACCGCAGCGCTGCTGTCGCCTGTGAAGAAGTCTCGGATGCTTCGGCACAACTCCGCCTCCAGCAGTTCGTCCAGCACCACCAAGTGCGCCGCGTCCGCGCGAAGCCCCGCCTCTGCAGCCGAGGGAACCAGGCACGCGTCCAGCGTCACGTTCATCGTCACGCGAGCTGAGGAGGGCTCCCATGCAGTCTCACGAGTCTGCAGAGGCGCCGCCGGCAACTGCATCTATCTGGCGCGCATGGACGGCAGTGATGGTGCAGCGCTGGTGCTCGCGGAGTGTGGTGACCCAAAAAGTCTTCCTCACCCAAAAACCTCAAGAGACAAAGAGTGACGGGGCGGAGGATGGCAGAGCCACGTCAGTCTGTGCATATCACACGAGCGCGCGCCCAAAACAAGAGCGGCGGCAAAGCCACGACCCTTTGGGCGAGTCAATGTCAAGACAAGGTCAAGTTCAGTTCACGTCAAGTTGATGTCAAGTTAGAGTCAAGTCACCCACCGCCCGCGAAAGACGTCAAGCCTAGCGCGGCTTCAGTTGGCACGGCATACAGCAATGACAAGGCGCGGCTTGGAGGTCAGAATGCGCCGTTGGCGGAGCAAGGAAGTGCATGCATCCCAAAGCCCTAGGAGGCAAGGGGTACAGGCAGGGTACAGGCAAGGTACAGCCCCATCGGTACAAACCAACTTTTGACAACCATCGTCACGTGACGTAACTCAGGACAAGTTGACAAAGTGCGGTCACCCATCTAGCGCTCACTGTCTTTAAGCCACTTCAAGCCCTAAAGCGGCTTAGGGTTTAGGGTTTAGGGTTTAGGGTTTAGGGTTTTGGTGTGGAACTACAACCATCGAGTGCATTCGAGCATTGGCGTGTCGCCCGCTGAAGCGTCTGAGAGTGCCGGACTCGCTCGGCGAAGAGAGCAATACGAGGCTGCTCAGCACGACTTTGATGCGTTTCGCATAGGCGACACGGTGCGCAAGCTCGTTCGGAAGGCGAACGAGTATTTTGACAAGGGCAAGGCGACGTGGTCTGATAGGGTCTATACCATCACTGGCTCAAACGGGCATCATCTTTGGCAGCTTGATGACGGCACATACCAGAAGCACTACGACCTCCAACTCGTCAAGTCGGTCGAGTCTGCCTCGCCTTTACCCTCCCTCGAGCCACAGAGAGAGGCGACCAAGCGTGTCAAGAAGGTCAAGCGAGACCTCGCCAAGGAAGGCGTGTCGCCTGCAAACGTCACCGACTCGTCGCGTCAGGCAAAGGCTCCTGTGCACTTCCAGGCGGGTCCAGCGCCCAACCCAAGGTTGCTTCCTCGTGAACGCCCTGTGGTGAAGAACCCTCGAGGCTCTTTGCTGCCCAAGCCTGAGGACGTCAAGTATGTGCAGATGCGAAGCGCCGGCGGCAAGTTCATATACGGAAAGGTGGTCAATGGGGAGGCGCATTACTCAAACGGTCTCAAGGTCAAGTATACCCCTGACGAGCTCGTGGCGCACAGGTTTCCTGTAACCAAGGCGGACAAGGCAAATTACAAGAGAGTCGTTCAGTCACTCACTTGAACACAAAGGGGTTCTTTGGCGGCTTGGGATTTGGCTTGGGTTTCTCGACGCCGCTCATGCTTACATGAAGCGCAGAAATACTTCTTTGGTCTCGGGCTTTGCCTTGACTGCGACTCGAGGAGGCTTTTGGACATCAGGCGGCGGCGGCTCTATGCGAACCTTCTCAAACAAGTCGAGGAGCTTCTCGAAGCGTGCCTCGGCTCTCAGACGCTCACGCTCTTGCATGCGAGCCTCGTCATTCTCAGCCTTCTTTGCGCGGGCTTTCTTGACCGCCTCGAGCTGAGCAGGGGTCTTGGTCGGCTTGGGTGCTTCGACCGACTCTTCAGTGTCCGCCATGTTCCACAGTACTGTAGCAAAATATTTTTTCTGTAGCCATAGTACCATGGATGCCAGGGAACCCAAGTTCATGAGCCAAGACGACCTGAAGTACCTGCCCCAACGCTCGTTCGTGCCCAAGCCTCTCAAGATGGACTACCCCATCCCTGTGGATAAACGTCCTAGCACTAAGTAGATGAGCGACCAGAGTTACTTCCCGTCCTTCCAAGTGCACTTGCGGTCCATCGACGGGAGCTCGACGGCGTCTGTCTTTGCGACCAATGAAGAGGTCATACAAGTCCCCAAGGCGTACTCGGTCTATGCTTCGGTCGTCTCTGCTAGTATTCCCTTCTCGTTCTACAACGTGCCAAGCGACACTCCGGATGCCAATGGTCACTCATCGTCCTCCGTTGGCTTCGCATATACCATCGCAGGGGTTGACTATGTGTGGTACATCGCTCTCCCGCCTGGACAGTATTCAGCAACCGACTTAGCGCAGTGCCTCACTTTTAATGGAGTCCTTCCAGGGCAGACATGCATAGCACCCGTGACCGTAGGCTGCGTCTATCTTCCTCACGTGAACGCCTTTAAGTTCTTTGTGTCGAGCCTGAACCTCCTTACGTCGCAGCTGACGAGTTTCTCTATTGCGCCGGGAGCGTGGCGGGGCTCGTTGGCTATGAAGATGGGCTTTGCACTCTCTACTCCCTTTGTGCCTGATGGGCAGTACCCTAATGCGTACTCTGTCCAAAGCGACCAAGGCGCAGACTTATCGGGCTGCCGCGCCGTCTACATTCGCTCGAGCTTCCGCACCCGAAACTTGCTCAGCGACATCACGACCGGCACCGACATTCTCGCGAAAGTGCCTATTGACGCGCCGTTTGGTTCCATCGTGCACTACACCAACCCGAACGGCTTTCGCAACTTGCTCTACGACAAGTACCTCGGCAATATGAGCGTCTACCTGACGGACGAGTATGCCAACCTGCTGACCTTCAACAACGTGGACTGGGACGTCACGCTTCAGTTCGACGTGCTGAACCCTGACTTTGTGCCTCTGTTCAACGACGCCGTCGACGGGACTTTAAATATTGAAGGACAATAGAAATGAGCGGTGTGACGGGCGGTCAACTCGGCTTCAACTTTAACAGCTTTTGCCAAAGGGGGCTGAACTTGCTTGACTTGACAGACCCGAGCGCAGCGCTGACGAACCTTGGGCTCGGCACGCCAAGCATTTATGGGAGCGCCGGCTCTTTGGTGCAATATGACAGCGGCGGCAACCTTGGAGCTCTTTCTGCCTTGTCCTTTTATGGTGGAGGCACTTCCGTCCTCGCATCTCTGACCCGAACCGGCGGCGCAAACGACGCGCTCATACTTGCAAATACGGGCACTGGAGGGTTCTCCTTGAGTTCAGGCGGCGCGTCGCCAAATATGGTTGGGACGCCGAGTGCAACCACCTTGAACTATCCTGTGACCATAAGCAGCGTGCCATCAAGCACATCTACGGGTCGTGTGACGTTGAACAACTCGCTCGTTGCCATCGGAACCGGGCGAACAACCAACGGCGCTGTTGAACTTGACCTTGTGAGCGACACCGTGAGTGGGAAGTTTAGCATCGTGCGTGCTAGTGGAACCAATGGTGCGACCACGCTCAACAATACGGGAACTGGCGGGGTTTTGCTTGCATGCAACACCAAGTTGGCGTCGAGTGCAACCTTCGAGATGCAAGGACCTGTAACGAACACACTTGGCGGGACTATCGCTACGAATGTGCCTCTTGTCGTCTCGGGGCAGATAGATGCATACAACCTCGGCGTGTTCCGCAACCGAGTCATCAATGGGGGCATGAGCATCAACCAACGCTTGGCGACACTGACATCAACCACGGGCACATCGAGCACGGCATATGTCATTGACCGGTGCAAGTAGATGGGCATCACAGAGCAAGCCAACGACTTGAGAGTCGTTGCACCCAAGATGCTCTGCGACACATCACTCGGTGACGACATACCGCCGCCTTGTCTACGAGGTCATTTTTTCTGGGGCGTCTTTGGTTCAGCTGGACGAGGCAAGAGCTCGTATCTCATCAGTCTTCTCAGTGCTAAGGGCGCCAACCGAGTCTACCGCAAGGTCTTCCACAACATCTGGTTTGTCGTGCCCGAGCACTCGATGGCATCGGTGGGGCACTCCATATTCCGAGACCATGACCCCGAGAAGCTCTTTCACGAGCTCATTGTGAAGAACCTCGAGACCATCAAGGCACTCGTCGAGCGAGAGGCACTCGAGGGCTACAACTCGTTGCTTGTCATCGATGACCAGACCGCCTACTTCAAAGACCGTGGCGTGGAGCGGCTCTTGCGGTACTTGATATTCAACCGTCGGCACTTGCGGCTCTCGGTCTTTCTGTTGGCGCAGTCGTACAACCAACTTCCCCTGAGCATACGCAAGACGCTCTCGACTTCACCATGTTTGCACCTGCGAACCGAAAGGAGACGCAGTCGGTCTTCGAGGAGCTCATTTTCTTGCCCAAGGATGCAGCCGACGAGCTCGTTCGCTATGTCTTTCGGGACAAGCATGACACGCTCTTTGGCAACACGCTGACGGCTCGCTCCATCGGAACTTCAACAGGCTCGTGCTCGACTTTTAATGCTCGCAACTTGTAGAATGGCGCGCAAGGTGAAGAAGACTTCTGCAAAGTCGCGGGTGAATGTGTCCGTCAACGTCAACAGCAAAAACAAGCGAACTGTTGTGCCCCGGCGGCGCGAGCTTCCAGCCTACCTACCTCCGGTGCGTGTCGAAGTGCTTCACGGCACAACTCCTCAGCTGCCACCGGTATACACACAACCAATGCCTCATTACGGACCCCAACCCGTCGGACTCACCATCAACAACAACCAAGGCGGCTCTGAGGCGTCGCGCTCAGGACCGACAACAACTGTACCTGCAGCGCCCGCATCCACTGCAGAGAAAGTCGAGGTTGCCGGCAAGCACGTCAAGGAGACCGCCAACAAGTTTGCTGACCATGCTTTGACCGCCAGCACGGGCATCGCTGCCGTTGGCTTCCCTCAAGTGGCAGCAGGCGTTGCAGGCGTGGGCGCTGTTGCAAAGACGTTCGCCAAGGCGGGCTCGCTCGCTGAGAATGGCGGCTACGTTGCGAAGAAAGGCAAGCAAGCTTATGATGCTGCAGCCGACGTCGCATCTAAGGCGAAGGAGGCGTTCTATAGCACAACCGAGCTCGTCAACAATGGCATCAGCAAAGTCATGGGGCAACGCCAAGCACCCTCAGAAGCCGGCGAGTCGACCGACTTTCTGAACGACATGACCAAGGAGCAGCTACGCGAGTTTATCGTCTCCAATTGCGGCAACTTGGACGGCTTCAACGCTCGAACAGGGAAGCAAGACATCTTGTCCCGCGCAAAGCAAGTTGCTCGTCGGTAATAATGTCGCACTACAGTAAACATGGGGTTCCTCGGACAGGTTGGAAACGCGTTCCGGACACTCGGCTCGAAAGCTCTCGGAGCCGTGCAAACCATCGGCTCAAAAGTTGGCGACATCGCAGGCAAAGTCGGTGACCTTGCAGTGAAGGCGGCTCCCTACCTCGGACCAGGTTTCGGTGACCTCGCAGACCGAGTGGCAAAGACTGCGTATACCGTTGGCGGAGTCGCTCACACAGCAGATCTTAGCGCCGGTGCACTGAGAGATAGGTTGAGACCCGGTCAAGCACCGCCAGTGACTGGACCTGGGGCAAATATGTTAGACTAGAGTAGATGACAACGCCGTGGAAGCAAAACTACGTGTGGCGCTATGTGGTTCGCTCGAAGGACCGCATCTCAGGAACGCCAAACAACTTTGTCGTCCAGCTGCCGAACCCAGTGCCTGATAATGCGACAGAAGTGTGGGTCCAGCTCCAAAACCTCTTCATCGACGCGTATCCAGCGCCCGGCGATACGGCGACTGTCCAAGCACAAGCGTCCACGTCGGGCTTGTTCAACCAGCCCAACTTCAGCCTTATAGGGGCCTTATAGGGGCTGGGCGGGCGCATTATAAGCTTATTATAAGGCGTTATCAGCTCCTGGAATTATAAGGCACCTGCCTTATTTGCCAACCCAGTTGCGCATCGATGCGACGCGGGTGCCACTTTTGCGTCTGAGTTGCCCTACCCTGACAGGCGCGCCCCGCGTCGACACTAGGTGGTCTGCTGCGGCTCGTGGAAGGTACGGCGTGCGTCTGGGAGTCCCTGTGGCGCGGCGCGACGATGTCGTATAGTCGGCGCGTGGCGTGGCGCTGCGCGCGCGGGGCAGGGCAGGCGCACTTCCCGCGAGCGGTTGGCGTGTTCGCGCACGCTTTTAGTTGTGACGCGCGCGTGCACCTCAGCGGCATGCACGTGCGCACGAGTGAGTGTTGACTGACTTCGTTATGCGCGTTGGCTTACACAACAGAATGTCGACCAACTCAAACTTCTGGTTATTCTCTGTCCTATTTGTGCTATGTTCAGTTAGTGTTAGTGCTCAATCGAACTTCTCGTGCTACTGGGCTGGGAATCGTGGTGATCCTTGTCCGTCTTCGTGTGGCCTATGCTACAACCCTGGTGCTCTGTCACCTGGTGCGTTGTTAACCTTGTCAGATGCACCTTGTACTTCAATGCCAGGTGGTGGAGGATTCTGGTTTCCTTTCGCGAATGAAGGAACACCACAGCAAATGTGCCAAAAACAGTGCAATATCTCGTCTTCATGCTCGGGCTGTACCTCATGCTCTTTTGCGCAAAACTGCGCTTCTACTGTGTATTGTTCCAGCTCGCAAACGTTGAACAACTTTCAGTGCACGTCATCGAGTGGGGTCATCAGTTGGTCTGCATCGTGCGCTGCCAATACTCCAAGTGTCATGGCACCGTCCACGACCCCAACATCTTCAGCTTCGTTCATTCAGCCTCAAGCTATTGTAGCAGCAAGTCCTATCTTGACTGTGGTTGCACATCATTGGTGATGATGCGCACACGCAGGAGCGCTGTGAAAGCCAGCCCAAAGTGCGAGAAGCCGTCGCACACTGTGTGAAATGAACGCAAGTTGCTCTGATCGAGTGCAAACGCGGCACGCCTGTGTGCCACGTCAGCAAAGCAGTCCCCTGAATCAGGGGACTGCTGCGGGGGGCGAATCAGGGGCCCTGATTCGCCCCCTAATTCCCCGCCGCCCGCTTTGCGCCGTCGCACCCGCTGTTGCCGCGTCTTTCCCCTGCGGCGTCGAGGTGCGTATCGCAACGCTGCGCTGTCAGCGCTGGCGCGCGGCGGCTCTCGCGCGACTCTTGTGCACCGCCTTTGCCGCCTTGGACGCGCCACTGCACGCTGCCGCTCACGCCGTGCGCGCGCCCTCCCAGATGCTGCGCTCTGCGTGTCGCAGTGTGGTGCTCAGCGCGTCGCGCGCGCCTCCTATGGCGGTGCGCGTGCGCGCGCGTGTGGTTGGCAAGCAGCGCCGCTGCCTGTCGTGGCTCTGACACCCCCTTGGACGTTCTGCCAGGCACTGCGCGCCGACGTGCTGACCGCGCACGGCGTTCGCGGCGGCGTGGTGCTCAAGGCGTCGCGCGCGCCGACCCTGCCGGTGCGACTCCCGCGCGCTGTGTGCGCTTGCGCTGCGTGCGCCAACCCTAACTTGTCGCTGCGCAGGGTGTGCGTTACTTTTCGCCGCCGCCGCCGCCTCCGGCTGATGCCGCCCCCGTCCTGGAGGAGCTGGTCACGCTCCGCGTTCGCGAGAAGGTGCAGAGCGACCTGCGCCAGGATCGCCAGGAGCTGCTCAACAAGATGGACGGCATCGCCAAGTCTCTGAGCGACAAGATTGGCGGCGTTGAGAAGAACCTGAACGACAAGATGAGCACCAACTTTCAGGCCATCAACATCAACCTGCAGGCCATGCACACAAAGATCGACAGCACAAAGGTTGACATCAGCGTGCGTGCTGCCGGGTTTGCGTTTGCCGGTGGCGCGGCGGCTCTGTCAGTTGTGGGCTTTATTTTTGAGAAGAAGGTGGAAATGGTAGACACCAAGCCGGCGCTTTCGTGAAACAACAAGGGATGGACCTGACACGTGCACCCAATTGCCTGCTGTTGTACATGCTGTGACACCGCTTGTAATGCTAGACCAAACCTTGCGCGCGCTTGTGTCATATGCACAGACTGACGTGGCTCAGCCACCCTCCGCCCCGTCACTCTTTGTCTCTTGACGTTTTTGGGTGAGGAAGACTTTTTGGGTCACCACAATCCGCGAGCGCTGGTGGCGAAGAAGAGGTATTGGAGCGATGGACTTATGGTGCGTTGTGCCCCGCATCATGACGTGGCGGGCTGGCGAGCGGCGGGACCTGCGTACACAGTGCGCGCCCTCGCCTGACCTGTGCGTGGGCGTTGAGCAAGCATGGAGGCCCGGGCTCCCATGGCGCCCTTGGAGCCAGTGCCTGACATGGTGCGCAGAGAAGGGTGGCAGCAAGCGCTGTTCGCACACCACGGGCCAGTTTCTCGCAGCGGGTGAACGCGCTCCGCGCAGCTTCAGCGCACCCCGCAGCTAGCGTGGGCAAAGCGCACAGTGTGGCTGCTAGAGCGTCCCTGCAGCTCTCCAACCCTAGGGCAACGCGAGCACGTGCCGGCTGCTGAGCCTTGCCCCTGTGCCACCGCCGCGCAGGTCAAGACGTTCGTGGTCTACTTCTACCGCCACATCCGCGAGAAGAACGGTGCGCAGGGCCCTTGTCAGCGCCGTCGTTGGCCGCCGTTGTATGCTGGGTGTGCTCACCCGGGCCCCCAGTGTACGAGATCCTGTCCATGTACGAGAGCAGCTTCGCCAAGATCACGGATAAGTACTTCAAGGCTAGCGCGTGGCCGACGGTTGAGGCGATAGCGCCGTACGTCGACTACGATCACGTCTTCTGCCTGCTGTACAAGGAGATGTACTTCCGCCACATCTTCGCCCGGCTGACGCCCAGCTTCGAGCAGCGCTGCGCGTCCTGGGAGAACTACTGCGAGCTGTTTGGCGTGATTCTGCAGGGGAATGTGAACATGCAGCTGCCCAACCTGTGGCTGTGGGAGATGGTGGATGAGTTCATCTACCAGTTCCAAAGCTTCTGCCTGTACCGGGGCAAGCTGTCGCTGAAGACGCCGGAGGAAATTGAGGCGCTGAAGGGGGCGCCCGCCGTGTGGAGCGTGCTGGGCGTGGTCAACTACCTGCAGGCGCTGGCTGACGCGAGCGGCGTGGTGCGCATCCTGGCCGCCGAGCGGGGCGGCGAGGCTGGCTTCTCCGCCAAGGAGGGGTATGACTACCACAGCAGCAACGTGCTGCGCGTGCTGGGCTACTTCTCGCTGGTGGGCCTGGCGCGCGTGCACTGCCTGCTGGGCGACTACGCCGGCTGCCTGGGCGCGCTGGACGCCATCGACCTGGACCAGCCGGGGCTGTTCACCAAGGTGCCGGGCGCCCACGTCACCACCCTCTACTACGTCGGCTTCGCCTACCTCATGGCCCGCCGCTACACCGACGCCATCCGCAGCTTCAACGCCACGCTCGTCTACATTGCGCGCCACAAGGCTGCCCACTCGCGCGCAGCTGGCTATGAGCTGATGCTCAAGAAGCAGGAGCAAATGTTCGCCCTCCTGGCCGCCGCCGTGGCGCTGTGCCCCCAGCACAAGCTGTTGGAGGACGGGGTGAAGAGCATGTTGGCGGACAAGTACTCGGAGAAAATGGTGAAGATGTCGGGTGGCGACGAGGGGGTGTACGACGAGCTGTTCAGCTTCGCCTGCCCAAAGTTCATCACAGCCTGCCCGCCAAACTTCGACGAGCCGCTGGCCAGCCACAGCCAGGAGGCGTACCGCCTGCAGCTGCGGCTGTTCCTGGCAGAGGTGCGCGCAGCCGCGCTGCTGCCCCTGGTGCGTAGCTTCCTCAAGCTCTACACCACCATCCCCGTGGCCAAGCTGGCGGCGCTGATGGACTTCGAGGAGGCTGCGCTGCGACAGACGCTGCTGGCCATGAAGAGCAAGGCCACGGTCAAGGAGTGGCGGGGCGGCGCCAGCGCACGCGATGGACAGTGGGTGCCCACCGGGGACGTGGATTTCTTCGTGGACGGCGACATGGTGCACGTGGTGGACTCCAAGCCGCAGCGACAGTTCGTCTTTGAGCTCACCACCGCCATTGAGAAGCAGCGCGAGCTCCGCAGCCTGCTCGCAGCTGGCGCGCGGTAATAGTAATGGCAGTAGTAGAGTGTAGTTTTGCGCAGCAGACGCGCAGCATCAGCGTCGGCGTAGCACAACACGTGGCGACGACAACAGCGAGCAAGCGCGTCACTCACCGCCCCCGCCCGCTCTATCTCCCTGTGCAGCGCGCCATGCTCGCCCTCCGTCCCTCGCCGCGCCTCGCTCTGGCGCGCAACGCGAGACGCCCTGGAGCGCGGCAGCAGGCGTGCAGAGCCGTGGCTGCTGCAGCGCGGCCGACGTCAGAGGAGTGCGCCCGCACGCTGGTGGACATTGCTGACCGCGGCACGCTGAGCAGCCTGACGGAGGACGGGTGGCCGCTGGGCACGCACGCCGCCTTCCTTTTGGACGCGCAGGGGCAGCCGTTGTTGAGGCTGCGAGCAAGCGCAGCTGCCACGCTGCACCTGATCAAGGACGCGCGCTGCAGCCTGTATGTGCAGGTGCGTCCCGCCACTGTACACGTCCCTGCACCCGCCCCGCCTGCACGTGTGGGCGGCGTCAGCGTAACTGTGCATATCTTCCCCACTCACCTCTCACGCGCTCGCTCCGCAGCCCAACTCACAGCCCCTGGGCGTGCTTTCGCGCGCGACGCTGCTGGGGAGGGTAGAGCCCCTTGGGGAGGAGGCGCTGAGCGAGACGTGGGGGCGCTTTGCAGAGACCCACCGCAGCCGCACCGGCGTGGACGCCCTTCAGGAGGGCGACCTCTACTTCCGCCTGCTCGTGGAGCGCGTCTTCTTCGTGGGCGGCCTGGGGTCGGACACGCGCGCCGAGACTGTGAGCGGCGACGCCTACCGCGCAGCACAGCCCGACCCGCTGCGCAGGCTGGCGCCGCTGCTGGTGCGCCAGATGAACGAGGACCGCCTGGACGACGTGGCGCGCTTCTGCGAGGCTGCGGGCGTGGAGGATGCCGCAGCGGTGTCCTTCCTGTCGGTGGACTACCTGGGCTTTGACGTTCGCGCCCTGCTGCGCGACGGCACCGTGCGCGACGTGCGCGTCCCCTTCACCCGCCCGGTGCAGAAGGAGCAGGACGCCATCAGCCAGCTCACGCTGCTGGCTCAGCAGCAGTGGGAGTCTGCACCAGCGGGCAAGAGCTACAAGCCGCAGGAAGTGGCGCCAGCCACGGTGTGACGCGATGGTGTGGAGAGCACCGCCCGGCTCGTGTTTTAAATTGGAGCAGGAATTGGACAAGAATGGAGCACCGAGATAGAGAGCGCTGTCGTCTATCGCTTCAACTCCGTCTCGGCGGGGCTCTCGGCTCCTGAACTCCCCTCAGGCTCAGTCGCATGCGCCCCGTGCTCGCGCAGGACGGCTGCTGCGCCACCCAGCACAAACGGCAGCAGGCCGGGCTCTGCATGCCTGAGGCTGCCGTCAGCGGCCGCCTTGTGCATCGCAGTCCAGTCGCGGAGCAGTTCAGCAGGCGTGGCCGCCGGGTGGCCCGCCAGACGGCGCTGCCGCTTCGCCGCGCGCATGTCCCGCACCCGCTCCTCCTCCCAGGGCGTGCGGGCAAGCTGCGCGATGCCCTGCTGCGCCAGCGCCAGCGCAGCCGCGCCGGGCGTGCCCGGCTGCGCCTGGTCGCAGCGCAGGGCCGCCACCGCCGCGTGGCACGCCTCGGCCAGGGGCTGGCGGCGCAGCGGCTGGACAGCCTGGGCGGGGGGCGCGCTGGCGCCCGGCGTGGACACCCTCAGCTCGGTGCGCGGCTCGCGCAGGTACGCCAGCACGTACGCCTCGGCGCGCAGCACCTGCGCCACGGGCACCGGGCGCACGGCACTGTCGTCGCACTCGTACCAGCGCCCAGCCGCGTCGCGCACGTACGCGTAGTAGTGCCCGCTGCCCACTGAGAAGCCGGAGTGCACCACCACCGCATACAGGCTGTACACAGGCGCCGCCTGCGGCGCCTCCTGCTCAGCCATGAACGCCTCCAGAGACAGGCGCTCGCTGAAGGCTACGGGCGCGGTCACCTTGCCCCAGCCGCCAGTCTTGAAGCGCTTGAGGTGCAGCACCAGCACGTTGGGCGCGCAGTCGATGCTCATCTTCTTCTGCGCGGGGCAGAGGTGCCCGCAGGCCCCGCAGCGGTACTTGTCGTCGCCGTCCAGGCTCTCAGCCTTGGTGTAGTGCCTCAGCGCGGCGGGCACCGAGTCCACGCCCTTCACCAGCTCCAGCGACAGGTCCTCGAACGTGTCGCGCGTGTCGCTGCACGCGCCGCAGCCCCCGCAGGTGACGCGAGACAGCAGGGTGGCTCCAAACACCCGCTCAACCACCGTTCGCGGCCGGTGTGGCCCCGCCTGAGCCCCCGGCCCGAAGGCCTCCACACCCAGAGCGCGCAGGCCCGCGTGCTGCAGAGCCTCCACCACCAGGCGCAGAAACTCGTGCGCGTCCTCCTGCCTTCCGCGAGCCAGCGCCCTCAGGCTGGCCGTGCGGCGCATGCAGTCCAGAATTTCAGCAGGAGCCTGCGGCGCGCTCGCCTGCAGGTTGCTCTGGATGCGGTTCTCCAAGAGGCACTGTGCGCAGTCCGCCAGGCGGCAGCTCCGCGAGTGCGCCTGCGTCAGCGCAATCGCAGCCAGCGGCGGCGTATGCGTGAGCAGCTGCAGGATTGCGTTGAGGAAGCAGGTGTTGCCCAGGTTGCGCAAACCTGCCCCGGCAGCTGCCGGGTGCGTCCAGTCAAGAGACGCCGCAGCCGTCCGCTCGTCACACACTGCCGCGGCGGCGGCAGCCTTGCTCGCACTCAGCGGTGGCAGAGCACGCCACAACCCCGCTGCGACCGTGAGGTCTGGCAGGTCTGGCATATCGGGCAGCGAGCCTGGAGCGCGAAGCAGCAGAGAGAGAAGCAACCTCGCAGTCGCCCTCAATCTAAAGCAAACACCTACGCTGCGCAGCGCGAGCTGCCTGTCTGGGTAGGCCTCCGGAAGTAGCGGCGAGGGTAGGAGAGTGAGCGCTGTGGCATCAAAATTTGGCGCGCGGCGGCGGGCCGCCGCACAACAACGACAACTAACGATTTTTCGGCTGCCGATCACAGCTTGTACCCTTCGCCTGCGCGTGGTGCACCGTGTGCAGCCACCTGCCGCGCCACTGAGCCTTGGACGCAACGCACGTGGCGCGAAGTGCCTCCTCTGAGCGCAGCCCGTTGCCTCTAAGCCGCAGGAGGCGGCGCTTGAGCGGGATGCTGACTCGCGCGTGTCGGCTGTCCGGCTGGATTGTTGGTGAGGAGGGTGGGTGTGCGAGCAGCCGGCACCGCGCTCCTGCCACGCTCCCCCTGCGCCGCCGGCTGCACCGCGGACGGCAAAGAGCTGGTGGCGCAAGTAGGGTGCAGCTGCTGCGAAGCACACCAGGCGGGACGGAGCAGCGGAGCAGAGAGTCTGGTGGTGAAAGGTTGGAGCGCTGGGAGCCAAGCACTTTCCAAGTGGTCACGGACGCGCCGCCATTCAAGCAGCAGCTGCGCGTGCCCTCTTTTCGCGTCGTAGGACACTTGGGCTTCGGCCCCACCTCGGAGGAGCGGCGGGAGAGACGGGGCAGGAGCGCCCGCGTGGACTCACCAGCGACCGTTGCCGTGGCCGACACGCCCCCTGGGCGCCCCTCAGCCGCCGCCGCCTCTCGCGCGCCCTCCGCCGCCGCGTCTGCTCGCCGCGGCGCCCGGCCGAGGCCCGAAGAGCGCAGGAGCGCAGAGGCTGTGGCGCCAACACCAGCAGTAGCCACTGCGCTGCTCTCCTCCGACGAGGAGGCGCAGCTGATGCAGCAGCTGCGGGTGGCGCGCCAGCTGGAGCGCGTGCGTCAGCGCCTGTGCGACGAGCGCACCGCCGCCAGTCTGCGCTCCACTGAGGAGCTGGGCGCAATTGCAGCTGCTGCGGCTGCGCCAGCCTCCGCCCGCGGCGCGCCGAGTGAGCTGGAATGGGCGCGTTGCGCGGGGCTGCCCTCGGTGCACGCGCTGCGTGATGCGGTGGCGTCTGGCAAGAGGGCGCGTGACGTGCTGGTGTCGCGCAACATGGGCCTCGTGTGGCAGGCGGCCGCCAGGTACCGGGGCAACGCCAAGCTGGGCGTGGCGGACCTGGTGCAGGAGGGTGCCGCCGGGCTGGTGCACGCGACGGAGCTGTTCGACCTGGGGCGCGGCGTCAAGTTCAGCACGTACGCCTACGCCTGGGTCAACGCCTCCGTCAAGCGCGCAGTGCAGAACGAGGGCCGCACCGTGCGCATCCCCGTCTGGCTCTACGAGGTGCAGTCCAAGCTGCTGGTGGCACGCAGCGCGCTGGCGCAGGCTGGCGTGCCCGCGCCCACCACGCAGCAGCTGGCCGCAGCCGCGGGGCTGTCTCTACAGCGCGTGGCGGCGGCGACCGCGTGGTTCGCCGCTGAGGGGTCGCTGGACGAGGAGGTGGGCCGCGGCAACGCTGCACGCGGCCGAGAGACGTCGCTGGTGGACACCCTCCCAGCCGCCGGCCGCGATGCGCCGGAGGCGGAGCGGGAGGTTGGCGTGCAGCTCATGCGCCTGGACCTGCTGGACATCCTGGACACGCTGCTGGACAAGGAGCGCTTCGTGCTGCGCTGCCACTTTGGACTCAACGGCGAGCCGCCTGCTACCGTCAAGAACATCGCGCTGCGCCTGGGCGTGCGCCCACCCGTCGTCTCCAAGATCCTGAACGCCGGCCTCAACAAGCTGCGCCACCCGCAGCGGGCGGGGTACTTAGCCGCGCATGGCTCTGCGCTGCTCGGAGTGGAAGTGGAAATTCCGCAGTTGTAGAACGCGCTTTAGGCTGAGCTTTAGCATACGTAGTACTAGTTCAGATCAGTTCTACTTTTCTCGCGCGTCTCTCGGTCTTTGAGCGCTACGGCCCGCGAAGCGCCTGCTGCAGGTCCGTGCCTTGCGATGAGAGGACCGTGAGCGCGACCAGCACGCCACTGTTCCACAGCCCGTGCACCACCACCGGAACAAGCAGGTTGCGCGTTCTGACGTAGGAGAAGCCCAAAACCAGCCCCAGAGCGAGCAGCTGCGGCGCGTCGCGGGGGGCAAAGTGCGCGGCTGCGAACAGTGTGCTGCTGGCCAGAACAGCTGCGGGGGCGGGCATCCACTTGGAGAGCGAGACGAGCAGGAAGCCGCGGAACACAACCTCCTCCAGCACTGGGGCGAGCACGCCGGTGACGGCGAGCAAGGATGCGAAGCTGAGCGCGTCGGAGCTGATCAAAGGCAAGATGGCGTCCACAGTCCCTGCGCCCTGGTCCTGCACAGCCTGGGCCTCTGACAGCAGTGACGTCAGCCCCGCCGCAGCGCCGATGGCCGGAAAGCATGCCAGATAGAAAAGGCCACTCCAGGCGAGCCAGCCACCCTCGGGTGAGAGCGGCCGTGAGCTGTCCAAACGGAACAGCCCATCGGGCAGCGGCTGGTATTTGCGCGTGCAAAGCCAGATGATTGCGAGGCCCTGGAACGTCTCCAGCGACTGCAACGCCGCAACGTACTCTGTCTGCTGCGTGCCCGCAAGCTCACGCACATTCACTCCACACAGACCGGCGAGGAGGGGAGCCAGGATAGCACCGCTGAAAAGGAAACTTGCAGCCCAGCCTCCCAGTCCCAGCGCCACGGTGGGAGCGCCCCACGGCACCTCCCAGCGCACCAGGTACGGCGCCAGCTCGAGCAGGCGCCAGGAGGCAGCACCCGGCTTCTGCTGCACCCTCTTCGGCGCCTTTTGGGCAGCAACCAGCAGCAGCTCCGCACGTCGTCTCGTTGGCCTCAGACAGCGAAGCGAGCAGATGCGGCGGCGAGGGGGCGGCGCCAAAGCACAGCGGCCACGCCCAGGTCGCCCGCTGAGAGCGTGTGCAGGCAGCCTCTGTGGGAACGCGAGCCGAGCCTCCTCCGTGCTTGCGTGGGTTCGCCAGAGCAAGGGGGAGGAGAGGCCCGTGCACGAGAGCGCCATCCTGCAGGCTGGCGAGGGACCGACGTGTGAGCGCATGCAGGCGCCAGGCAGGCGGGACCACCTGCGACATGCTCGTCCTCCCTGGCCCTCCGCACGTTGCGTGTCTGCTCTATGCTGCTTCAAAACCACGTACCCGTGTGCTCAGCAGAGCACGCTGGTGTGCCGAGGAGAGCGAGTCGTGCCCAGGCCCTGCTGGCCTCGAGCAGCTCGCGGCGTGGCGCCCTGCTGACTGCGACCTTCCTGCTTCCCATGCTTGCTCGTCCTGCACGCGCTGGTGGGCTGGAGCGCTACGTGCGGCAGCCGAAGCCTGAACCGAAGGAGGAGCTGCTCGTTGCCAACGCCCTGCTTGCGCAGTTTGAGCTCCAGCGCCTGGCTGAGCTGCTTGAGAAGGAGAGCGTGGGTGACGCGGCCGACCTGCGGGCGGTGCTGCGCTTCGGCCCTCTGCGTGCGTCTCACGCTTCCTGCTACGCCACGCCACTCACGCGTGCGTGGCGCAGGCAACTTCCGGGACTGTTTACGTTCCATCGCTCGCCTGGAGGCCAGCAGCACGCTGGGCCCGCGTGTGGAGGGCTTGTTCAAGCACCTGGAGAGGCTGGACCAGGCACTAATCGATGCCAAGAGCGCGGATGGTACTGCGGTTGGCAAGGCCTGGCAAACAGCAAAGCAGGAGCTGGCTGCCGCGCTCACCGAGTTGCAGGCTGTGCTGGCGAGCCTGGACAATGCTGTGCTGGAGAGCGCGCGTGCCTTGCTGCAGTAACGATGCGTGAGTGTGAGTGTGAGCCTGTGTGCTCCACGCAAACAGTAGAACTATGGTTGCGTGCGTTCTCGTCCTCATCCCACAGCCATGAGCGGCGCCGGCTTGTGCAGCTCCGCGTCCTGCTGGCGTTCGCGCTCCTTGTTCAGCTGCAGGTTGTTGATGAGGTTGTGCACAGCCGTGACTGAGCGGGTGATGGAGGAAAGGTATACGACGAGCATCATGTCGTTCGTCTTGACCGCGAAGGCGCGCACCAGCTCCGCCACATTCAGGTTTGGCAGCAAGTTGAACACATCCTGCAGGTGTGCCAGGATGTCGTGGTTCATGGGCAGCCTGCCCTCCCGCACGTGGTCCAGGTAGCATCGGATCTCGCGTAGCCGCTCCTCCAAACTGCGCAGCGCGTCCAGCTTGGCGCCGATGCGGGTGGCGAGGGTGCTCACCGTCGAGTCCTTGACGTCGCGCAGCAGGTGCTCCACGCCAATCTCTTCAGCCTCGTAGGCGCCAACCTCGGAGGGGAGGTGGGAGAAGACCTTGTGGCTCTTGCCGCTCGCGTCCTGAGCGCTGTGCCTCAGCTAGAGCAGCGACAGGCGGACAGCAAGTCTCGCACCGACGCAATCTCCTCCACCACGGTGTACGCGCTGGTTGGCAACCCCAGCTCTTGGGGCTGCACGTCGATGATGACGAGCACGGGACTGGCGGAGTAGTTGCAAATCATGTCGTGGATGTCCAGGTCAGCCTGCGGCGCTGCTGTAAGCGCACGTGCACGACAAGGGCGCCCTCCCGCACGCACCTCGCGAACTTTGGGCCCCGTGCTGTACCAGCCCACCACCGACTCCCCAGCTGCGCGAGAGGTCAGCACTGACAGCAGAGCTCTCCACAGATTAACTGGCGCACCGTTGATGCGGCGGCTCATGCGGTACATCTGCTCGTGGTAGGAGTGGTCGAGGAACCAGATGGAGTTGTCGCGGTCGTCCTCCTCGAAGGGCACTGCGAGAGGCGACGGGACAGGAGCGTGTAACCCTACGGGGCTCTCGACGCTCGCTTGAAAGACGGACGCACCGGCGTAACTGTTGGTGATGTCCAGCCGCCCCTTGGACGTCTCGCCAAGCAGGATGCCCACCACCCGCTTGCGTGTGTCCTGAGCGCCGCGAGCACGCTTGTGTCACGCCTGTCTGCAAACCGCTGCCGGACCGCTGCACGGCAGGTCCACGCACGCCACACGCCACACGCTACATGCCACACGCACCTTCGCAACGCGGTTGTAGTGGTCCACGACGCTCAGCAGCACCAGCGGGTGCACAACAACGCTGTTTGGAGCCATTGCTCGCTCACGCTGCGCTCAGACGGAGCGTGTGCCCCCTGCGTTCGCCGGCCTGCACAGGTGACGCGCTTGCTACTGGAGCAGGGCGCAGCCTCAGGCAAGTTCAGAGGAGAGCTCTGAATCCGCGTTGCTCACACCCACGCACCAGACAAGGCACCCGCGCCTCTACCACGGCACAGCACGGCAGGCGGAGGTCAACAGGGAGACCGGAGGCGGCGTCGTGTGCGTCATCATTGGGGTTCTGACCCGCCGCGCGCGCCCACCAAAGCGCGGCGGGCGGCGGTGAATATTTGGGCGTCAGCTGCGCGCTCTCTCCTCGCCGAGACTGTGATGGCCTCCTCCATGGCCACTGCTGCGCTGGGGGCTGCTCCTGCTCTGCGCAGTCGGTGCGTTCCCTCGACTTGAGACCGCCTGGCCTCGCACGCTAGCCCGGCGGCTCGCATGCATGCCGTTTGGGCCTGGCGGCTGGGCGCAGCGCGGTGGCGGTGCGGAGGCGGGGCGGGGTGTGACGGAAAATGTCGTGACGTTGCACACCAACCGACTACCGCCGGCGCCCTCGCCATGCGGTCGCCTGCTGCTGCCCGACCACGGGCTGCACGAGCGCGGGCTCGGCCGTGCTACACCGGCCCGCAGGGCCCCCTGTCGCGCGCTGGCTCACCTGATATGATGCCACTCTGACATCCTCGCCCAGATCTGTCGGCGCGCAGCAGAGCGGCTTCGTGGGCGCCACTCACGCTCTGCAGGTGTGCCCCGCCTGGCGGCCGCCGCATGTGGCACCCAGAGCGCTCATTGAGCGCACGGGATCCTCCCTAACGCCTCTCTTTCTAGGCCGCCTCCGTGCGCAGCCGCAGCGCCGCGCCCGCCGCTCTGAAGGTCACCGCAACCACGAAGTCGCTGGGCGGACGCAAGCTGCGCGTGGCGGTGCGTGCATGGAGCATAGCAAGAGCATAGACACTAGCGAGTCGCTCACGTGCCCGCCAACGCAGGTGGTGGGCGGCGGCCCCTCCGGCGCGTGCGCGGCGGAGACGCTGGCCAAAGCTGGCATCGAGACCTTCCTGATTGAGCGCAAGATGGACAACTGCAAGCCGTGCGGTGGTGCCATCCCTCTGTGCATGATTGACGAGTTCGACCTCCCCATGGAGATCATCGACCGCAAGGTGCGCCCAGCTGCCCGTGCGCTGCAGGGGCGCCGGCGTGCTGACGCGCTGTGCACAGGTGACGAAGATGAAGATGATCTCCCCCTCCAACCGCGCGGTTGATGTGGGTAAGACGCTGAGCGACACGGAGTTCATTGGCATGTGCCGCCGCGAGGTCTTTGACGACTTCCTGCGCAAGCGCGCGCAGTCTCTGGGTGCCAGCGTGATCAACGGCCTCTTCATGAGCATGGACGTGCCCACCTCCAACGACGCCCCCTACGTCATCCAGTACAACGACTACGATGCCGGCGAGAAGGTTGGCGTGGCCAAGACGCTGGAGGTTGACGCGGTGATTGGCGCCGACGGGGCCAACAGTCGCGTGGCCAAGGCGATCGACGCGGGTGAGTACGACTACGCCATCGCTTTCCAGGAGCGCATCCGCATCCCGGACGAGAAGATGGAGTACTACAAGGACCTGGCGGAAATGTACGTGGGCGACGACGTCTCCCCCGACTTTTACGGCTGGGTGTTCCCCAAGTACGACCACGTGGCTGTGGGCACCGGCACCGTGGTCAACAAGACGGCCATCAAGCAGTACCAGAAGGCTACGCGCGACCGCAGCGCCACCAAGTGCGCGGGTGGCAAGATCATCCGCGTGGAGGCGCACCCCATCCCCGAGCACCCCCGCCCGCGCCGCTGCAAGGGCCGCGTGGCGCTGGTGGGCGACGCTGCGGGGTACGTGACCAAGTGCTCGGGCGAGGGCATCTACTTTGCGGCCAAGTCGGGTCGCATGGCTGCGGAGGCGATCGTGGAAGGCAGCCGCAACGGAGTGAACTCGGTGGACGAGTCGGACATGCGTACCTACCTGGACAAGTGGGACCGCAAGTACTGGGCCACCTACAAGGTGCTCGACATTCTGCAGAAGGTCTTTTACCGTTCCAACCCCGCTCGCGAGGCGTTCGTCGAGCTCTGCGCCGACGAGTACGTCCAGAAGATGACCTTCGACTCCTACCTCTACAAGACGGTGGTGCCGGGCAACCCGCTGGACGACGCGAAGCTGCTTGGGAACACCATCGCCTCGCTGCTGCGCGCTAACGCGATGAAGAGCCTCGCCTCCGTCTGAGTGCCGAGAACCCTAGAACACTTTTTTACATTCTTCTACTACATCGTGCGCCGTCTACAGTCGCTACTACCCTTAGGCCACTCTAGCTGAACACGCCCGCCAGAGGGCTCTGCTCCTCCCTCAGGCTGCGCCCGCCGCCGCCCGTGGTGCCCGAGACGCGGTCCAGAGGCGCCAGGGGGGGCCAGCACAGCGGGTGGGGAGCCCGCTGGGCTACGCCTGGCAGCAGAGAATCGTCCATCAGGTCTAGTCCGTCAGTCTCGAAGTCCAGCAGGTCGTCCTCGTCCAGCAGGCCGTCCGGGCCGGGCAGGGGCGGGCCGCCCTCGTTCTTGGCAAAACGGCCACCCACGCGCGGCCGGGAGTCGGCCAGCATCTTGCGGCATGCGTACTTGATTTTGCGATCAAAATTGCGCTCCTGCGAACCGCACGCGTCAGCAGCTGCGCAGCACACGCGCTGCAGGCGGGCGCTGCGCACGTGTCGCTTCTGGCGGTAGCGCAGGATGCGCAGGCGCCGCTCCTCCAGCGTGTATTGCCCTGGAGACGCGAGATGCAGACCCGCGCGTCAGAGCACTGCGGATTCCCCCCACGCCGGTAAGCACGCACCCACGCGGTATATGCCGTCGTCCAGGGGACCCTCAGCCTCAGCCTCAGCCATGCTTGTGGAGGAGCGCAGCGAGCTGGAGTATGCGCTCAAGTCGCCCGTGCTCTGCACGCGGCGCAGCATGGGGCGCGTGGCGGCTGCAACTGAGGAGAGCTGGAGGCGGCGCGACGTGCGCGTCTTGGTGTTGTTGGTGGCCACCGCAGGCTCCTCCTTGAGGGCGGGCGCGGCAACCGGGGCAGCCGGGGGGGGCGGCGCCATGAGCACAGTGGTGCTCGCGGCCGGCGCGTGACGGACGCCGGGTGGCTGCAGCGTGGGCACCTGCGCTGGGCGTGTGACCAGGGTGCGTGGCTTGCGCTGCACCGGCACCCCGGGGCGCTGCAGCGCGAACACGTTCATGGGCACCGGCGCCGCGGGTGCAGCCAGCTCAATCCCCCCCGTCTCGTCGCCCTCGTCCACGGTGAAGGGCAAGCCAGGCAGAGGCCGGAACAGGAGCGACGAGTCCATGACCCCGCCCACCCTGCAGGCGGCGCGTCAGCACGCGCCTGTGCGGCTGGGAGAGCGCGGGATGCGCACCGCTGCGTGAAGACGGTGGTGCTCTTCTTTGGGACCCACAAGCGCAAGTCAGCACCTTGGAGGCGCAGCATCGCGCATCCCTTGCGCACCTCCTGCGAGTGCACGCGCGACATCGACTCCAGGTCGCCGGTGCTGAAGGCGACGCGGGTCAGCACCCGCTCCTGGTGGGCACCCGCCTTCTTGCTGTCCAGCTCTGGAAGGAACACCGGACACGCATCAGCACCGCACGCAAACATACCCTCTCGCCGCACGCACCGCGCGCTCCCTTGTGCTGGCCAGTCGTGCGCAAGAGCAGGTCGTCCTCCGCCGACAGCTAAACAGGGGGGCGGCCACGCGTCAGCTGTGCGTTCAGCCGCGCGCCGAAGCCTTCCACGCGTGCAGTCTCCCGCGCCACCACGCGTTGCGTTGTCCATGGTGGAGCGAGACGGCTGCTACTATTTGTGCGCTTTTCACCTGCAGCAAGTCCTGGCCTGAAACGTCGTTGAACTGCGACGGCGCCGCGCGCGAAGGGGCGTCAGCAGGGCGGTCGCGCGAGCCTGGCCAGCCGCGAAAGCGGGGCGCGGCGCGGCGGACCGCAGGAGATGCCCGAATGCCATTGTCGGAAAGCGTCGCCCGCTGGAACGGCATCTTGGAACCACCGCTGCGGTGCCGCGACAACAACACCGAGAGCCGCGCGCACCAGAAAGCTCTCCAGCTCTGACAGCGAGTCGAGCGTCGCCGAGCATCCGAGATCCGTCGCCTCGCTCGTGTCGCCCATGTGATCTCCCAGCAAGCCGCCGAACATCAGTGTGCTAGGCGATAGGCGATAGGGCGTCTCAGGTGCGTTGCGCGGCGCCCGAAGAAGCTGCTAAGGTGCTGACTGGACCCACAGCCACTTCCCACGTTCACCGCAGGGGCGCACCCGGTAGCCATCGCACCAGCAGACTTAACACACGCTAAGTGCCCGGGCACAAACCCGGCCACCGCCGGGTGCGACCACCGCAACTCGCGAAGAGTGCCTCCTTCCACCCCCGCTGCACCCTCACTCCGCGCGTTCACGCACGAACGCACGCGACGTAACCCTCTGAGGAGGCCTCTCGAGTCCCTTGTTCGAACAGACATTCGAACAGACATTCGGTCGTACAATGCAGGACGACGCCGCGCCGGCGCTGCCGCCGCGCCGCCGTATCTGTGGAGGTGTGGACTGATAGCCTAGGGCGCCCGCCCAAAGACTCGTCGCAGCGGAAGACGCAGAGCGGCAGCACCCTTTGCGCGCCTCGCACACACATCCGCGCCACCTTGCCGCGCAGCGTACGACAAAGACCTAAACTTAGTTCAGCAGCGGAGTTGGTACGGCTGACCAAACGAAGAAACGGTGCATCTGTGGACTCTTAAGCGCCCCTCTCAGTCGGGTTGGAAGCCAGTGCGCCTGGCTGGCTGAAATGGACCTGGCTGAGCT
>Ga0208951_1000088_pt1 | contig 36426 bp, 28 predicted proteins | sample GreLakmeMI27MSRF_FD_187702 | JGI IMG/M metagenome (GOLD analysis project Ga0208951, IMG submission 187702) | Freshwater lentic microbial communities from great Laurentian Lakes, MI, USA - Great Lakes metaG MI27MSRF (SPAdes) | ecosystem: Environmental > Aquatic > Freshwater > Lake | place: Great...
TCAGCACGACGAAGGCCGCGGTGACGTAACGGGAGCCCTTGCCGACGCGCGGAAGAATCAAAGCCGCGGCCGCCGTCAGCCCGAGGAAGATTGAGACGACGCTGCGGAGGTAATGCTCCGTCATGTCTGTCGGCGCGGTAGTCGATACCTTGGCGGTGATGAGCAGGACGGTGGCCAGCGTCGGCCCGTGGAACTTGTCCTGATGCGAACTATAGGGCGTGCCCTCGGAGAGTTGCTTGGCAAGGGACCATTGGACCGCCTCGTCCGCATGCAAAGGCCCCGGGGGAAGATTCCCCACCATCGACCAGCCCAAGGCGACCAAGACCACGATGGCCAAGCCAAACCGGGAGGTCGCACCCGACTGGTTCGCCTCCTCCGCCATCACGCGGTAAAATGCTTTTGCAGCGCCGTCTTGATCTCGAGTGGCACGAGCGCAGCCGACATCGGCCCTTGCCCTTCGCGCCAGGCGTAGACGGTCGTCAGGGCGCCCTTGGCGACCGCCCGTTCGCCGACCGCGGCGGTGAAGCCCCAGACGAGCTTCTTGTCGCCGATCTCGACCGGCGTCAGCGAGACGGTCACGACGTCTTCGCGGTAAATCGGCGAAAGGAAGTCGCACTCGACGCGTACGCGCGGGAAGCCCATTAGCTTCGCGCCTTCGGTACGGAGGAACGGCAGCTTGAGCTGGCGGAACAAGGCCTCTTCGGTCGCCTCGACCCAGAAGAAAACCGTCGAGAAGTGCACGATGCCCGCGGCGTCGGTGTCGGAGAAATTAGCGCGGTGTTCTGCCGTGAAGGGAACCATGCGCCTATCCAAGCCGTCCGGCCAAAGGGTGCAACCGTCAAGGCGACGCCTTGCGGCCACCTTTCTTCAGCCAGGACACCGAGGTCGAGGCGCCGCCGGAAGCCGCCACGCAAGCCTGCAGGAAAGCCTGCGGCTCCTGCTGGACGGTGAAGAGGTAAAGCCGCGGCCCGCGGGCCTGCGCGGCCCGGGCGAAGGCGTCCAGCCATTCGCGTTGCCAGCGGGTGAGACGGGGCTGGCGATTGCCGACCTTATGGTAGGAACTATCCGAGTAGACCATCTTCGGCTCCCCTTGCTTGGTCTCGTAGAGCCGGACGCCGTCCTGAAAATCCGAGAAGACCACCAAGGCGTCATAAGGCTCCGCCAACAGCCGGTCCAGCCATGCGCCCAACGATCCCTTCTCGCAAGCTGCGCGGACCTTCGCCTGCACCAGCCGGCCAGCCGGCGTCAATGTTTCGACCGCGGTCTGGGTCGGGCCCTCGCGAAGGCGAGGCGCAGGACCGCGGAAGCTGCGCCCGTGGACGACCTTATCACCCAGTCCAACCACCCGGGCCCCGTCAAAGCGGAAGACGTCCGCATCGGGAAACTGCCTCCGAATCTCAGCCTCGACACGCGGTAAATAGGAGCGCATCGACCCCGAGCAATCGAGATAGACCGCGACGCGATGGGCGCGGATGAAGGCGCCCATCACCGGACGGCCGACGAACCCGGCCCGATTACCCAGACCAGCGCCCAGGCCGTTCCCACCGAAGGCGCCCTGCCCGCGGCCGAAGCCACCCTTCCCTTGTCCGGCGGACAATCCTGCCAGCCCCGCCTCCGGCATCATCACCTTCATCGGCGGCAAGACGAGCGTCGCGCTCGCCGACTTGGAGACGAGCCGCTTCGCCGGCACCGTGACCTTGGGCTTACGTTGCACCGGATGGACGGAGGCCGGCGCACCGGACCTCCCTCCCGCGACGGCATGGGCCACAAACTCCTTCGCGGCCGGCGGGAGATTCGGCGTACGCAGGACGACCCAACAGGCCAACACGACGAGCAAGCCATGGAAGAATAACGACCCACCCAAACTCCGCCAGGAGGGCGGACGGGGGCGGGCTGCCACGAGAGGGTCGGCCAAAGACATGGCCCGCAGGTTAGCGGGCTAACGTCGGACTCAAGGCCGGGGCCTATCGTTCATCCCCGAGGCGTCGACCCAGCGAAGTCCTCAGGGACGGACCTCAGTTCGCAGGCTTTGGCGGGCCGTCGGGACGCAGCCAATCGATGAGCGTGAATTTTCCGCCCGAGACCTCGGCTGACTTCTGCAAGATCCGACTGGCCGGATTACGCGTGGAGAAAAGATAGAGCGCCGGTGCCTTGCCAGCGTTGGCGAGGTCGAAGGAACCGACCCAGAGGTCTTCCCACTTCTTCTCCAGGACGGTACGGTCGTCCGTGATTTCCGCTTCGGGTAGGTGGCGCTGCCCGGCGTCGTCGACATAAGTCTGCGCCGACGGATTACCGGCGCGCGCCTGCAAGACCTGATCGTTGAAGTCGGAGAAGATTACCAACGCGTCGTAGCGCTTCTCGGTGCGCAGGATGTCGACCCAGGCGCCGACGGAACCTACTTCAAAATTACCTGCATAGCGGGCCAGGATCTCCTTGCCCGTCGGGCTAAGGCGGCTCGCATCTAAGCTAACCCTTGGTCCAGCCGGAGCGGGCTTATGCGGCAGCACGGACGACGCGCCGCCACGGACCACGGTGCCATCGACCCAGACCTTGATGGCGGGCACCTTGAAGACATCGGCGTCGGGGAACTGCTTCCGAACCTCGGCCTCGACGGCTTCGAGGTAGGGCGCCATCGAGCCGGAGCAATCGAGGTAGACCGCGATGCGCGGAGCCGGCTCGCCGCCGTCGCCCGTCACGCTGACGACCTTGGCCGCGTGGGCGAAGGCAGGGAGCAGAGCTAGGCCGATAATCGCGAAAATCTTGGAGGGGTTCATCGGTGGGGTTGATTCAATGATGCGAGCGGGAGCGTAAACTTGGAATCTTATTCATTTTTGTCGCGTGGGGGCTTTGCCTTAGGCACCAAAAAGGCGAAGCCGGGTGGCTTCGCCTTTAGAACCGATGGAACAGCTTTTTAGCGGGCGGGTGCGCCGCCGCGGGCATTACCGGTGCTCGAGCCAGCCGGACGAAAACGCAATAAAGCATTAGCTGAGGATGCGGTAGCCGGGGCGGACATCTCGACAGTGAAGAACCCCGGGGAAGTCTTGGTGGGCGTCACGGTGACGACCTTCGTGGCGACAGGGAAGCGAGCGTCCTGGATGATCATACCGGCCTTGAGGTCCACCGAGCCGGAGACTTCGTCAAGGACCTTGGAATCCTTCGCGAGGGTACCGACGGCCTGGATGAGGGGCGTGAAGGAAAAGACCACATTCGTGACCTCTTCGAGGACCGGAGCGGAGATTGTCAGCGGCTTGTCGACCACGCGCTTCATGCGCTTCTTTTCAGGGTCCTCGGGGTCGGGGATATTCTTGAAGGTCGGCATCGCCGTCAGGATCGCACCTTCGGGGATGCCACGTCCACCGACCGGCATGCCAACGTAAAGGTCGTTATAGTTGTGCAAGTTGGTGAGGGCGGTAGCGCCCTTCTTCGCATCGCCGAACTTGACCATGATGGAACCGCCTTCGGAAGCGGCGACGCAACGCTGGATAATCGTCCCCGGCTTGCTCCCATAGGACCGAGATGTGCTGATCACGTAGAGGCGCGGTCCCTTATTTTCGCGGGCGCCCAGGAAGGCCTTCTCCCACTCGTCCTCCCACTTCTTTTCTTCAGGGAAGCGCCGGTCTCCCCCGTTATTGCAGACGACGCGTCCCGAAGCGGCGGCAGTGAGAGGCTTGCTGAGCGTGAAGCTGACGTTATCGCTGATCGCGGTGACGGTGGTACCCTGCGGGATGCCGGAGCCAAGGGCCACCATGCCGACAATCAGACCAGTGGTGTCTTTGCATTGCACGACCGGCTGACCCGTGCCGCCGCCGTTGGCAATCAGGGTGACGGAGCGGGCAAACCCGCCGCCTTGGTTGGTGCGGTCGGAGAAGACCACGGGCGGGTCGGCGCGCATGCCCTTATCGGGCTTGTAGGCGGAGACATTACCGATGGCCTTGGTGCGGATCTGGCGAACACCGTCCTCAAAGTCGGAGAAGATGATCAGCGCGTCATATGTCCGATCGTCCTTCAAGATATCGAGCCAACCGCCGACGGAGCCTTTCTTGAAGTTCTCGCCATATTTCTTGAAGATAGCCCGGCCCATAGTCGTGAGCTTGGCCGGATTGGTATCGGTCGGGACGATTTCCCCTTTAGCGTTCTTCTTGCTCCCGCCGCTGGCACTGCGGTTAAGGTAAGCCGTACCCTTAAACTTATCCCCGCCGACGATTTCGTTGTCGTGCACGTCGACGAAGACCCCGTTGCTGAGGAACACGTCGGCATCGGGGAACTTGTCGCGGATTTCCGCTTCGACGCGCTCGAGGTAGGGAAGCATGGAGGCCGAAGCGTCGAAATAGACCGCCAGGCGCTGGGAAAAGATGTTGGCGCCCATGACGGGCTTGGAGACGAAGTTCTTGCCGCCGCCCGAGCCCATGCCCTTGCCGGAGCCGATGCCACCACCGGAGCCGCCGCCGAAACCCTTGGAGGAGCCGCCGGCCATCGCGCCGGAGACCATCGAAGAGGCCGAGGCGGAGCTCGGCATTTCGGGCAGGGCAATGGAAGCGGAGGCGCTCTTGGAGGTGATGCGGGTGGTCGTCTTGGCCAGCGACTTGACGTTCTTCGGCTGCACCTTGCGGTCGGTATTCTTCACACGTTCTCCGCCGGAGCCGCCGCCAGCGCCCGTGGCGAAGGCGTTGGGATCCTTCTTCGCGTTGTCGGTGACCGTGGAGACGACGAAAGCGGCCGCGATGAACACGAGTAGAACGTGGAATGCGATCGACACCGAAAGCCCACTGGCGCCGATACGCTGCCAAAAGCTGCGCTTCATACGCTTAGACCCAAGGGCATCGGTCTCGATGTTCTTTAAGTCAGCCGGAGGGACGTCGCCAGAGGGGGGCGGGGGAGTTTCTTCAGTCATCGCTAGAAGGGGGTAATTAATCATCCCGCCTCCTTGATTTGCTTCAACCCTTTTTGCCCCGCACTTTGGTGCAGATTTCCTTCACGAAATGGCTTGCGGCTCCGTCCCGGCCGCTATCTCCTCACGCTCCCACTTATTGCAGGGTGGAGCAGCCCGGTTAGCTCGTCAGGCTCATAACCTGAAGGTCGTAGGTTCAAATCCTACCCCTGCACCCAATTTTAAACCCTTTAATATCAATCACTTAGTGTGGTTGACCGAAAAGGTGCGAAAACGGCTTGAACCCGACCGAATTAAATGCACGGTATCAGATATTAAATTTGTCCTACGGGACAATGGGGTAAGTAAGATAAAGTAGTAAAAAACAGGCGGCTTGCATAGGGGTATGCAAGCCGCCTCCTTTTTGGGGGGACACTTCCCCGCCCTGGGAAAAGAAAAAGCCCGGTTCCTTACGGCCGGGCTTCGTCATCGGTACAGCGATAGGCTCAGCCGCCGCCGGTCATCTTGGTGATGAGGGCGATGAGCGGCAGGAACATCGCCAGCACGATCGTGCCGACGACGACAGCGAGGAAGACGATGAGCACCGGCTCGATGATCGAGGTCAGCGCGGTCACGGCATTGTCGACTTCCTCGTCGTAGATGTCGGCGACGCGGTTGAGCATCTCGGGCAGCTGGCCGGTCTCTTCGCCGACCTGAATCATCGACGTGACCATTTGCGGGAAGACCCCAGATTGCTCGAGCGGCACCGAAAGCGGTTCGCCGTCGCGGACGCGATCATGCACGCGCTCGAGGGACTTCGCGATGACCACATTGGAGAGCGTGTCGCGCGTGATGGTGATGGATTGCAGAATCGGGACGCCGGAGGCCATCAACGTACCGAACGTACGAGCGAACCGGGACACCGAGACGATCTGCACAAAACCGCCGATCTTGGGCAGGCGGAAGAGGATTCGGTCGAAGATCTCCTTGCCTTTATCCGTGGCCAGCCACGTCTTCAGGCCGAAGTAAATCCCGAAGATGAGAATCGGGGTAGCCCACCAGTATTCCGTCAGCAGCTTCGAGATACCAACGACGAACTGCGTCAGCGGCGGCATGTTGGTCTTCTGACCATCGAGCAGCTTCTGGAAGGAAGGCACGACCTTCACCATCAGGATGTAAACAATGATGATGGCCACGGACATGACGACGCCCGGGTAGACCATCGCCGATTTGACCTTCTTCTGGATACGCTCGGCCTTCTCGCGGAACTTTGCGAGACGATCAAGAACCTTGTCGAGCACGCCCCCCGCCTCACCCGCGCGCACCATGTTGACGAAGAGCTTGTCGAAGACCTTCGGATGGGCCTGCAAGGCTTCCGAGAGGTTGTTACCTTGGGAGACGCTGTCGGCCACGTTACCCAGAATCGCCTTGAAGGCCGGGTTGCGCTCCTGCTTGGTGATCAGCTCGAGGGCGCGGAGGAGCGGCAGGCCGGCGACGATGAGGGTGGCCAGCTGCCGCGTCATGATAGTGACGTCGCCGGAGGTGACCTTGGCGCCGAAACTGAAGCCGGCCTTCGCGGCGACGGGCGCCGCGGCGGCCTTGGCCGCACCGCTGTCGGAGGCCAGGCTGGTGACCATCAGGCCTTTGGCCATGAGTTTCGTGCGGGCTTGCTCTTCGCTGGCAGCCTCAATCTTGCCGGTGGCTTGGACCCCGTTGCGGTCGATGGCGGTGTACTTGTAGTCGGGCATGGGATGGGGGTGGGGTGAGATGGATAGTTAAGTGTACTTAAGGACTTCCTCGATGGAGGTGTGTCCGTCGAAGATGCAGCGCAGCCCGTCTTCGCGAAGCGGGCGCATGCCCGACTCGATGGCTTTCTGCTTGATGACCAAGGTCGGAGATTTCTGGGTGATGAGCGTGCGGAGCGAATCGTTGATCGTCATCAGCTCGAAAAGCCCTTGCCGTCCCTTGTAGCCGGAGCGGTTGCAGTCGGGGCACCCCTTGCCGTAGAAGAACTTCTTATTGGCAATCTCAAGCGCATCGACGCCCAGCATGTCCACGATATCCTTGTCCGGCTCATAGGCGATTCGGCAGGTCTTGCAGACGCGACGCAGCAGGCGCTGGGCGAGGACGCCTTCGAGGGAAGCCGAGATGAGGAAGGGCTCCAGGCCCATGTCGATGAGTCGGGTGACGGCGCCGGGCGCGTCATTGGTGTGGAGGGTGGAAAGCACCACGTGGCCGGTCAGGGAAGCCTGCACGGCGATCTGGGCGGTCTCCAAGTCGCGGATTTCACCGACCATGATCGTGTCCGGGTCCTGTCGCAGAAAGGAGCGGAGGGCGGCGGCGAAAGTGAGGCCGACCTGGTGGTTGATCGGCACCTGCATGATGCCCTCGACCTCGTATTCAACGGGGTCTTCGGCGGTCAGTATCTTGACGTCCTCGGTATTGACCTCACGGAGCGCGGAATAAAGCGTGGTCGTCTTGCCCGAGCCGGTCGGACCGGTCACAATGAAGATGCCGTTTGGACGGCCGACCATCGTGCGGATACCTTCCTTGATGTCGTCCTGCATCGAGAGGGCCTCGAGGCTGAGGTTAACGACGGTCTTATCGAGGATTCGAAGCACGACGGACTCGCCGAACTGCGTCGGCAAGGTGGACACGCGGAGGTCGATCTGGCGTCCGCTGATGGTCGTCTTGATGCGTCCGTCCTGCGGCACGCGTCGTTCGGCGATGTTGAGCGAGGAGAGGACCTTGACGCGGGCGATCACCGCCGAGGCGAGGTTCTTGGGCGGAGGCGCCATTTCGTACAGCGAGCCGTCAATGCGGAGACGGATGCGGAACTCATGCTCAAACGGCTCGAAGTGGATGTCTGAGGCCTTGGCCTTGACGCCTTCCTGAAGGACGAGGTCAACGAAGCGGATGATCGGCGCCTGGCTGGCCTGCTTGGTGACATCCTCATCAGTGACGGCGGCGGTATCGACCTCGCCGAACTCGCCCAGCAGCTCTTCCATCGAGGAGGAAGTGGCCTCACCGTAGATGCGCGTCACCGCGGCTTCGACTTGGGCGGGGTCGGCCACGGCCAGTTCGATATCCTTCTGCAAGATGAAGCTCAGTTCGCTGATGACCGAGGAATTGAAGGGGTCCTTTGCGAGCAGGGTGAGCTTGCCCGCCTCATCGGCGACCGGCAGCACGACATATTTGTGGGCCTGCGGTCCTTTGAGGAGCTTGGTCAGGGCCTCACCCGGGTCAGCCGGTACGGCGGAGTAGAACTGCACCTGCATGTGGTCAGCGATGGCCTGCAGGAGGGTCGGCCGGTCGGCGAGACCGGTATCGATGAGACTATCGCTGAAAGATTTCCCGGTAGTGGCTTGGGATTCCCAGACCTCCTCGGCTTGGGCCGGCGTCACGAGGCCCGCTTCGAGGGCGATGTCGCGGATTACGTCACTGTGGTCGTCGTACATGGGAAAGGCGGGGGTAAGAGTGGGAGCGTTCAGCGTTTCGCCGCGCCCTCGCCGCGCATGCGCACGCGCATGGCGGCCGGACTTTGGCAGTAGTTGAAGACCTCGGCCTCGGAGACGACGCCTTGGAAAAAGAGCGAGAGCAGGTCGCCATCGAGGGAACGCATGCCCAGGGCGGCGCCAGTCTCGATATCGGTCAGCAGCTGGAAGGTCTTCCCGTCGCGGATCTTCGCGGAGACGGCGTCATTGACGACCATGATCTCGTAGGCGGCGATGCGCTTGGAATCGGTGGTCTGCAGGAGCGACTGGGAAATCACGGCGGTGAGGGAAGTCGAAAGCTGGTCGCGGATCATCGGACGACTCTGGTCCGGGAAGGCGTCCACGAGACGGTCGATGGTGCGCGCGGCGCCGGAGGTATGCAGCGTGCCGAGCACAAGGTGGCCGGTCTCGGCCGCGGTGATGGCGGCTTCAATCGTCTCCAGGTCGCGGAGCTCCCCGATGAGGATGACGTCCGGGTCCTGGCGGAGGGCGGAACGCAGGCCCTCAGCGAAGGACGAGAGGTCGGTGCCGACCTCGCGCTGCGTCACCAGGCAATTCTTGTGGGGATGCTCATACTCAATCGGGTCTTCGATCGTGATGATGTGCCCCTGCTCGTTCTCGTTGATCCAATTGATCATCGAAGCGAGGGTCGTCGTCTTGCCTGACCCAGTCGGACCCGTCACGAGGATCAGCCCGCGCGCGCGGCGCAAAAGGTCCTTGATGGCCGGGGGCAATCGGAGTTGCTCCAGCGTGAACATCTGGGAGGGGAGCAAGCGCAGCACCATGCCATGGCCAGACTGGCCGCGGTAGGCGTTGACGCGCAGGCGGACGCCTTGCCGGAAGGAGAGGGCGAAATCGCAGCTACCTTCGGACGCGAAGCGTGCCAAGTGCGCCGCGGGAAGCAAGGCCGTGACCATCGCTTCGGTCTCGGCCGCGGTGAGGGCGGCGCCTTCGACGGAGACGATGTCGCCGCGGACACGCAGGCTCGGGGGCCGGCCCGCGTTGATGTGCAGGTCCGAGGCCCCGTTCTCCACCATGGCCTCCAGCAGCTGATTCATCACGTAGGCCATACGCTCAGATGACGTCGTCCGCGACGGTGGAGCCGAGCACTTCCTCGATCGTGGTCATGCCGGAGGCGACCTTGCGCTGACCGTCCTCGCGCATCGTGCGCATCCCGGCCTCGCGCGCCTTGCGCCGGAGGTCGACGAGATTGGCGCCACCGTAAATCATCTCCTGGATTTCCTCCGTGATGACGAAGAGTTCGAAGACGCCGCGACGACCCTTGTAACCACGGTCGCCACACTTCGGGCAACCCGGCCCCTTCATCGGGGTGGCGTTGGCGAGATCCTGCTCGGTCATGCCGATGGAGTAGAGTTCCTTGGCGGTCGGGCGATACGGCGCGGCGCAGCCTTGGCAGTTGCGGCGCACGAGACGCTGGGCGAGGGCCCCGCGGAGGGCCGCGGACACGAGGAACGGCTTAACGCCGATGTCGACGAGGCGGGTGACGGAACTGACCGAATCGTTGGTGTGGAGGGTCGAGAACACCATGTGGCCAGTGAGGGCGGCGTTGATCGCGATCTCCGCGGTCTCAAGGTCGCGGATTTCGCCGACCATGACGATATTCGGCGCCTGCCGGAGCATCGCGCGGAGCGCGGCGGCGAACGTCATGCCGACGTCGCGCTTGACCTGCACCTGGTTGATGCCCGCCATCTGGTATTCGACCGGATCCTCGACGGTGATGATCTTACGGTCTGGCTTGTTGATGTAATTGAGCGCGGAATAAAGCGTCGTCGACTTGCCGGAGCCGGTCGGACCGGTGACAAGGAAGACACCGTCCGAACCGGAGATGAGGCCCTGGAACTTGGCCTGGTCATCGGCGAAGAAACCCAGTTCGGGGAGGCCCAGCTTGAGGCCTTCCTTGTCGAGGATTCGCATGACGATCGACTCGCCGTAGACGGTCGGGAGGACCGAGACACGTAAGTCGATATCGCGGCCGCCGGTACGGGCTTGGATGCGCCCGTCCTGCGGGATACGCTTCTCGGCGAGCGAGACTTCCGCCATGAGCTTGAGGCGGGAGATGATCGAGGGCTGCAGGCGCTTGGGCGGACCTTTCATCTCCTGCAGCACGCCGTCGACGCGGAAACGGACGCGGAACCGCTTCTCGAGGGGTTCGAGATGGATGTCCGATGCCTTGCGACGGATCGCGTCGACAATCAGCGAGTTGACGTAGCGGATGATGGGCGCGTCATCCTCCTTCACGTCGCCCCCCTGCGGCAGTTCGACGGAGATACCGTCGTCGGCACCCTTGCCGAGGATGTCGGCGTAGGCGGCGCCGCCGCCAACCTGGGACCCGCCATAACAGCGCCCGATGGCTTCCTTGAGCTCGTCGGGCGGCGCCAGCTTTGCGCTGATGGCGAGCTTGAGCAGGCGCGAGATGGAATCAATGGTCTCGGTGTCGAGCGGATCCGAGATGGCGACGAGCAGTTCCGTTCCGTCCATCTGCAGCGGCAAGATGTTATGCTTCTCGGCCTGCTCGCGGCTGATGAGTTTCAGGATGGCGTCGTCGGGCACGACTTGACCGACGTCCACGATTTCCATGTCGAACTCCTGGCTGAGGGCGGCCGTGATCTTGGGCCATGCCACCTTGCCGGTCTCGACCAGCTTGGCGATGGCGAGGGTGTCCGCGCTCTGACCCTCCGGGACGTTCTCGATGGCGGCACGCGCCACGCTCACCTCGGCAGGAGACACCAGTCCCTTGTCTTGGATGAATTGAATGACGTAATCGTCGGCGGTCGTCACAGCAGGAAAACGGGAGCGGGGATGGGGGGTGGAGGATTGTTCCTTCGGTCAGGAAACAACGGGAATTTTTAACCTAAATCGGAGCACCCCGCCCGCAACCGCAAATATACCTCACCTAACCGGGTTCAAGGCGCCGGAAGCCGCCCGACGAAAGCCGCAATCTGCTCGCGAAGAAACGAGGGTTCGCCATCGTTCCAAAAAACGACGTCTGCACGCTTAACCTTCTCCAATAGAGGCATTTGTGCATCTACTCTCCGGGTGATTTCATCCCCTGTCAGCCCCTTTTTGAGCAAACGACTGCGACGGGTTTCTTCGGAGCAAGCCACGCACGCAATCAAAGCGAACTCAGGTGCCAGGTTCTTTTCGTAAAGCAAAGGGATTTCGACGATGTGATGACGCCGGGAATCAGTGACGGCTTGTTGGCGGAGGCGGGCTACTTCCGGGTGCGTGAGTCCTTCGAGGAAAGCCATTTCTGCTGGGAGCGCGAAGACCTTGGCCGCGATCCAACGGCGATCAGGCAGACCGTCTCGGCCGACGCAAGCATCGCCCCAACGTTCCCGCAGCTGGCGGACACAGCCCGGCGAGGCCAACACTTGGCGGGCAAGGAGATCGGCCTCGACGACATTAAAGCCGAACTCCGCGAAGCAAGCCGCCGCGGCGGACTTGCCGCAACCGATACCGCCCGTGAGTCCGATGACCATGCCCTACCCTACCCTCCCGGCCCGCCGAGGGCAAACCTCAAGCGGGGCTGGGGGAAGACTGGAGACCATTACCGGTATCCGCGGCTGGTTTATCAGCCGAAGGAACGACGTCTGGCACCGGCAGCGGCGCCACGACCAGTCCAGCCATAGGTGTCTGGATGGAGCCGGTCTTAAGGATTTCCATCACATGGACGCCGTCGAGGGTCTCGTGCAGCAGGAGCGCCTCGGCGATCTTGCGATGGGCTTCGGCGTTGTCAGCGATGAGCTTCTCGGCGCGGGCATACTGTTCCTGGACGATGAGCGAGATGGCCTCGTCGATACGGCGCGCGGTGGCGTCGCTGTGGTTCTGCGTGCGGGAGATTTCGCGACCGAGGAAGACGGTATCGGAATTCTCGCCGAAGGCGATGGGTCCGAGGTCGCTCATGCCCCAGTCGCAGACCATCTGACGGGCGAAGCGCGTGGCCTGCTTGATGTCGCTCGAGGCACCGTTCGAGATCTCTCCGGAGATGACCTTCTCGCCAACCCGACCAGCCATCGCCATGCAGATATAATCAAGCAGGCGCTTGCGGGAGTAGCCGAGGATTTCCTTGGTCGGCATCAGCATCGCCATGCCGAGGGCGCGGCCTCGCGGGATGATGGTGACCTTGTGGAGCGGCAGCGCCCCGTCGTCGATGAGGGCCTGGACCACGGCATGGCCGGCCTCGTGGTAAGCGGTGTTCTTGAGGTCGGCCTCGTCCATGACCTTTTTGCGTTCCCGGCCGTAGGCGATCTTGTCGCGCGCCTCTTCGATGTCGGACATCTCGACCTTCTCGCGATTACGACGGCCCGCATGGAGGGCGCCTTCGTTGAGGAGATTGGCCAAGTCGGCGCCGGACATGCCGGTCGTGATGCGCGCAACGCGTTGAAGGTCGACGGACGGAGCCAGCTGAAAACGCTTCGCGTGCACGGCCAGAACGGCCTCGCGACCACGCAAGTCGGGTAAGTCGACGAACACTTGGCGATCGAAGCGGCCCGGACGGAGCAAGGCGGAGTCGAGGACGTCGGAACGGTTGGTCGCGCCGATGACGATCACGCCGGCTTGGCCGTCGAAGCCATCCATCTCGACCAGAAGTGAATTGAGGGTCTGTTCACGCTCATCGTTGCCGCCACCGACCCCGGCGCCGCGTTGACGACCGACTGCGTCGATTTCGTCGATGAAGATGATGCACGGAGCGAGCTTACGGGCCTGCTCGAAGGTATCGCGCACGCGGGCCGCGCCGACACCGACGAACATCTCGACGAAATCGGAGCCGCTAATGCTGAGGAAGGGCACGCCGGCTTCGCCGGCGACGGCGCGGGCGAGAAGGGTCTTGCCGGTGCCGGGCGGGCCGACCATCAGCACCCCCTTCGGGATGCTGGCGCCGATCTTGGTGAAACGCTTTGGGTCCTTGAGGAAGTCGACGATCTCCTTGACCTCTTCCTTGGCCTCGTCGCAACCGGCGACGTCCTTGAAAGTCGTGGACTCCTTGTCCGTCGAATTAAGCCGCGCGCGGGACTTGGCGAACTGCATCGCACCACGGTTGGCGTTCTTCAGGAACCGGAACATGAAGAACAATACCACGCCCGAGATGAGGAGCGTAGGTAGCACGTTGTAGAGGAACATCGTCCAGCCGGTCTGGGCCGGGACTTCCTTGAAGGCATCGCCGGGAACGGACGCCCGGAGCACTTCGCGGTCCTTGTCGGTCAGGTATCCGTCAGCGAAGAAGCGTGACTTCTCTTCGGCCACCGCCCCGGCGACCTCAAGTTCGCCGGTGACCCGGACCCAACGGTCGGAGCCTGCGGTGGGGTTGGGCTGGAGCGTGAGATTCTTGATCTTCTTCTCCTGCGCGAGGGCGAGGACTTGGGTGACCTCCAGCTTCTGGACGGCGTTGCCGGAAGCGGCTCCCGGAAAATTAAACAGGGCGATGATTGCCGCCATCAAAAGCATCCAGACGAGCACCGGCTTGGCGTTCAGACGCGGTCCGTTCTTATTATCATCCGGCTGGTCGTTTTGACTCATAGGCAGAAGGACTAATCTAAACACGGACCCCTCCAAGTCAACCGGAGAGCCCCCTTAAAAGGGCCCGGAAGGCGGGCCGTCTCGGCGGGCGGAAGGCCCGGTACCCAGAGGATTTCCGAGCCGGCCAGCACGACGGGCAGGGCCTCCCGCTTCTCCAATGGGATTTTACGGTTGATGAGCAGGTCGGATAACTTGGACGTGCCTGGCGATCCCATGGGTTGATAACGGTCACCCTCTACCCGGCCGCGCCAAACCAGCGGCACTTTCGGCGCGAGGACATAGGTTTCTCGGGCGGGTGAAATCTCGCCGCGCGACAAACGGGCCCAAAGCGCGTCGTCGACGTCCACGAACTCAGCGAGCAAGCCGACCTCGTCATCAGGTTGGCCGATAGTCAACGGTCGTTCGCCGGGGCCGAGTTCTGGCAACCCGGTCAGGATGGCGAGGCTGCCACCCTGCACGCGCACGACGCGGCCACGCACCGGTGAGTGGCCGTCTGCACCGGCGCCGATCGCCCACGCCAGAGGCTCGAGAGATTTCGCGCCGGGGTCCGTGATGCCATGGTGATGAAGGAATTCACGAAGGCATTCCTGGACCAGGGCCGGCGGGCGGCCCTTGAGGGCGGCCACCGGCATCCGTCCATCCGGTCCGAGCACGCAGCCCAGTTCTCCCGCCCACTGCGCTAAGGCAGCCTGCGCCTCGCCGAGGATGCGGGCGGAGCGGGCGAAGCCCTCGGTGTAGCCGAGACCGAGCGCCGCATCCCCGCCATCGGCCAACCAGCGACGGATACGGTTGCGGGTCGCGATGGGCAGGAGGTTGGTCGCGTCTTCCCGCCAAGGAATGCCGGTGGAACGTAACGCGACGAGTACGCTGGCTTTCGTGAGGCCAGCTTCGATCAGCGGACGCCAGCGACGATGGCCGTCGCGAAACTCCTGCAGGACACGGGGCGCGGCCAAGCCGGCCAGACCGGCCCCGCGGGCGAGTCGCATCAACGCGTTCTCGACGATGTCATCGAGGTGATGGGCGGTGCATAATAGAGTGCAGCCGAGGTCGGCGCGTCGCTCGGCGAAGAAAGCGTCGCGCTCCGCGCGTAATTCTCCCTCGGCGGCGGCACCCTCCCCTTCGCGGGCACCCAACGCACAGGGTACGCCGAGCGCGGCGCACAAAGCTGCGACGAAACGCGCGTCCTCCGCCGAGGCTTCGCCCCGCACCCGGTGATCGAAGTGGAGGACACGAAGACGCGGACGCACGGCCTCGTCGCCCCAGAGCGCACAGAGCAGATAGACCGAGTCCGCACCGCCCGAGACCGCCACGGCAATCGGCCCGATAACGTCCGGCGCGCTCGGCAGCCGCGGCAAACGCAAGGCAGCCGCGCACAAGGCGGCGGGACTGGGGAGGTTCATGGACACACGTTCAGACTACATCGTGCGGAGGTTCTGCCAATCCAAAGCGGACCTCAGAACGACAGCGTGTCCTTGCCGTACCAGCGACGGAGCGCTTCGGGCACGCGCACGGTACCGTCGGCCTGGAGATTATTCTCCAAGATGGCGGCGAGGACGCGCGGTAGGCCGAGACCAGAGCCGTTGAGGGTGTGGACGAACTCGGGCTTCCCGTCCTTCGGGCGGAAACGTATCCCCGCGCGCCGGGCCTGAAAATCCGTGAAATTGGAGCAGCTCGAAACCTCGAGCCAACGCTTCTGGCCGCCGGCCCAGACTTCGAGGTCATACTGCTTGCTGTGCGCAAAACCGATGTCGCCGGCGCAGATCATCAGCACGCGGTATGGTAGCTCGAGTTTCTGAAGCAGTCGCTCGGCGTCGCCGCGGAGCAGTTCGAGCTCTTCGAAGGACTTGTCGGGGTGGGTCCACTTCACGAGCTCGACCTTATCGAACTGGTGCAGTCGGTTCAGGCCGCGCACGTGCGCGCCCCAGCTACCGGCTTCGCGGCGGAAACACGGCGTGTAGCCGACACGCTTCACCGGCAGCGCGGCCTCGTCGAGAATCTCGTCGCGGAAGAAGTTCGTGACCGGCACCTCGGCCGTCGGGATCAGGTAGAAATCATCCGTCTGCGCGTGATACATCTGCCCTTCCTTGTCGGGCAGCTGGCCCGTGGCGGTGGCCGAAGCGGCGTTGACGAGCAACGGCGCGTGGACCTCGGTGTAGCCGTTGGCGCCGGCCTCCTCGAGGAAGTATTGGATGAGCGCGCGGACGAGGCGGGCCATGTCGCCGATGTAGAACGGGAAGCCCGCGCCGGCGACCTTCACGCCACGTTCGAAATCGATCGCCTTATTAAACCAGGAAATATCCCAATGGGGCTTGGCCGCGGGGGAGATGAGCTTCTCGTGATCACCCCACTCGAGGATGACCTTGTTATCGGCCTCGGTGCGACCTTCGGGCACGGAGTCGTGCGGGATGTTCGGGACGGATAGCGCTACGCCCCTCATCTTTTCCTCGGCTTCGGTGACCTTCTTCTCGAGTTCCTTCACCTTGGCGGAAGCGGCCTTCATCTCAGCGAGCTTGGCCTGGAATTCTGGCGAGCCTTTCGGCATCGCGGCCATCTCCTTGTTCGCGGCGTTCTGGGCGGAACGGGCGACCTCGAACTCGGCCACCGCGTGGCGACGGGCTTCGTCGGCGGCCAGCACGGCATCGAGGTCGACTTGGAACTTCTTCCGGGCGACGCCCTTGCGGACGAGGTCGATATGCTCGCGGAGGAACTTAGGATCCAGCATGCACCGACTTTGCCCAATGCCCCCGCCCGAGGGCAACGGGGAATTATCGCCCGCGCTTAGACTCGGCTCGCTTCCGGGGCGAAGACCTCGTCCAAACGGAAAAAACGGCGGACCTCGGCCTCCGCCGCGGCGGGGCTGTCGGAAGCGTGGCAGACATTACGCATCATCTCGGTGCCATAGTCGCCCCGGATGGTGCCCTTGGGGGCCACTTTGGAATTGGTCGGACCGAGGAGTTCGCGGACGCGGGAGATGACGTTTTCGCCCACGAGGACGGCGACGATGACCGGACGGGAGGACATGAAGGCCTCGATCTCCGGGTAGAAAGGCTTATCGGCGACGTGAGCGTAATGCTCACGGAGCTGGCCCGAGGTCAGGCGGGTCATCTTGCTGGCTTGAATTTCGAAGCCGGCGGCCTCGAAACGGGCCAAGACGATGCCGCACAGACGACGCTCCATGCAGTCGGGCTTAAGGATGATAAGGGTCTTTTCCATAGGGGTCTCTCGCAGAGTGAAGGGTCGTTCAGTATTGGATTTTAGGGCCTAAAACACAAGTCCGAACCTTAAGTTACTATTAACCCCCCCTTAAATACCCTTGAAAACGAGGCAAATCGCCTGCGCCGCGAGGGCTTTCCCCTGCCCGATCGAGTCCATCCCTTCATTGGTCGTGGCCTTGATGCCGACCTGAGACGGTAAGATTCCGATGATTTCAGCGACCTTGGCCTTCATGGCGTCGACGTGCGCCATGACCTTGGGCCGCTCGCCGATGATCACGATGTCGACATTACCGACCACCCAACCGCCCTGCCCCTTCGCTTCGGCGACGGCCTTTTTCACAATGACGGCGGAATCCAATCCCTGGAGGGAGGCGTCGGTGTTCGGAAAATAATGCCCGATGTCGCGCAGGCCAGCGGAGCCGAATATCGCGTCCGCCACGGCATGGAGCACCACGTCGGCATCGGAATGGCCGTCGGGGCCGACCGGCGACGGGATATTTATCCCGCCGAGGATACACGGACGACCGGCGACGAGTGGATGGATGTCATACCCGAGACCGACGCGGAAGGCTGGCGGGGCATGTTGCATGGCCTGTTATTAGCCGAGAAAAGGGCCAAAGGGAAGCCCATGCATAAAACCCTTGAAACGCCCACCCCGAGGAGACAGTTTACGGACCTGTCAGTCTCAAGGCGCGGTAGCCAAGTGGTAAGGCCGGGCTCTGCAAAAGCCCCATGCGTCGGTTCAATTCCGACCCGCGCCTCCAGTTTAAACAAAGAGGGCGTCCCGACCAGGACGCCCTCTTTCTTGTCGGCAGGAACCGTTCTCAGCGGGCCGTCTTACTGAGGTTGGCGACGCCGTTGACCTTTGAGTTCACGCGCAGGCGTAGGCCGTTGAGGCGGATGAAGCCGGTCGCGTCGTCCTGGTTGTAGGCCTTGGTCGGATCCGCTTCCATCGTGGCGATGTGCGGATTGTAGAGCGAGCGCGGGCTCTTGCGGCCGGCGACGTACGTGTTGCCTTTGTAGAGCTTCACCCGGACCGTGCCGGTGACGTTGCGCTGCGACTCAGTGATGAGGGCCTGGAGGGCGAGGCGCTCCGGCGCATACCAGAAGCCATTGTAGACGAGCGTGGCGTAGCGCGGGACGAGCGAGTCACGCAGATTCATCACCTCGCGGTCCATGGTCAGGGACTCAATCTGACGGTGGGCGAAGTGCAGAATGGTACCGCCCGGGGTCTCGTAGACACCGCGGCTCTTCATGCCGACGAAGCGGTTCTCGACCATGTCGACGCGTCCGACGCCGTGGCGGCCGCCGATCTTGTTGAGCGTGCGCATGACGCCGAGGGGGTCGAGCTTCTTGCCGTTGACGGCGACGCAGTCGCCCTGACGGAACTCGAGTTCAGCGTATTCGGGCTTGTTCGGAGCGTCCTCCGGGGAGACGGAGAGCTTGAACATGGCCTTGTTCGAAGGATGGAAAGCGTCCATCCACGGGTCTTCCAGAATGCCTGCCTCGAACGAGATATGGAGGAGGTTACGGTCGGAGGAGTAAGGCTTCTTGGCGCTGGCTTCGACGGGGATCTTATGCTCGGCGCAATAGGCGATCATCTCGGCGCGGCCCGGGAAATCCTTGCGGAAGGCCTCGTTCCGCCAAGGCGCGATGATCTCGAGGTCAGGAGCGAGGGCGGCGCAGGTGAGCTCGAAGCGGACCTGGTCGTTACCCTTGCCGGTGGCGCCGTGGGCGATGGCGGTGGCGCCCTCCTTGCGGGCGATTTCGACCATGCGCTTGGCGATGAGCGGGCGTGCGATGGAGGTACCGAGGTAATACTGGCCTTCGTAGATGGCCCCGGCCTGCATCATCGGGAAAATGAAGTCGCGGGCGAATTCGGCCTGCAGGTCGTCGACGTAAAGCTTGGACGCACCGGTCTTCATGGCCTTCTGCTTGAGGCCCTTGAGTTCGTCTTCTTGGCCGATGTCGGCGCAGAAGGCGATCATCTCGGCGTTGTGCTTGTCCTTGATCCAGGAGAGGAGGACGGAGGTGTCGAGGCCGCCGGAATAGGCCAGGACGATTTTCTTCTGCTTGCTCATGTTAGTAGGATGGAAAAATTAGCCACGGTGGGCGGCGAGATGGGCGAGGATGGCCTTCTGCACGTGCAGACGGTTCTCGGCCTGGTCGAAGATGATGCTCTGCTTGCTCGCCAGCACCTCGGCGGACACTTCCTCGCCCGGGTGGGCCGGGAGGCAGTGCATGAAGTAAGCGGTGGGCTTGGCCAAGGACAGCAGCTGCGTGTTGACCTGATAAGGCTGCATGAGTTTCAGGCGCTCGGCCTTCTCGGCTTCCATACCCATGCTCACCCAGACGTCGGTGTAGACCATATCGGCGCCCTTGACGGCGGCGGCGGGGTCGGTCGAGAAGGTGAACGTTTCCTTGAGTCCGTCGGCCTGGAGTTGGGCGCGGATTGCGGCGCTGGGCTCGAAGCCAGCCGGACCGGCGAGCGCGATCTCGACGCCGAGGGCGGCGCCACCGAGCACGAAGGAGTTAGCCATATTGCAGGCGGTGTCACCGAGGAAGGCGACCTTCTTACCCTTGAGCGAAGCGGCGTATTGTTCCGGGCGACCAGGCGCGAAGCGCTCGGCGAGCGTGAACATGTCCGTTAGGAACTGACACGGGTGGAGGAAGTCGGACAGCGCGTTGACGATGGGCATCGTGCCGCACTGGGCGAATTCCTCGAGCAGGCCGTGCTCATGGCAGCGGATGACCATGCCGTGAAGGTAGCGGGAAAGGACGCGCGCGGTGTCCGCGATGGTCTCGCCGCGGGAGATCTGCAGGTCGTCGGCGTTGAGCATCACTGGCTGCCCGCCGAGCTCATGGACGCCGACCTGGAAGGAGACGCGCGTGCGGGTGCTCTTCTTGAAGAACATCAGGCCCCAGGATTGATGCGCCAGGGCGGACCCCGCGGACCGGCCGCGGCCGGCCTTGAGCGCCGCGGCGGCGGCGAAGACCTGGGCCATCTCGGCCGGACTCAGGTCGGTCTCCTTCAGGAAATGACGCATCTCGGAAAGCATTTGAACATAAGCCAGCGGACCCGTTTGGACAGCGGAAAATAGGGGCAAGAAACCGCTTAAGCGGCCTTCCAGCCGCCAAGGACCTGACGCAGGATTGCCACGGACTCGGCCAGCTCCTCGGGCGCAGCGTTCAGCGGCGGCAGCAAGCGTACGGCCACGCCGCCCGCCGGAGCGGCCAGAAGGCCGGCTTCCCGCAAGGCCGCCACAATGAGGAGCAGGTCGTAGTTCAGGATGACCCCAACCATGTAGCCGGCTCCCCGGACTTCTTTCACGAGGTCCGGGCGCAGTTCGACGAGCTTGCGCAACTCCGCGTGCCAGGCAACGGAACGTTCGGCCACCTTGGCGACGAGCTGTTCGGCCTCGAGAATCTCCAGCACGGCGAGCGCGGCGGTGGCTGCCAGCGGGCCGCCGCCGAAGGTGGTGCCGTGGGAGCCAGCCTGGAAAAGGTCGTCGTGCGGAGGGGCCATCCAAATTGCGCCGACGGGGAAGCCGCCGCCGAGGCCCTTGGCCATGGCGATGGCATCGGGCTTCACCCCCGCATGCTCGTAAGCGAAAAACTTGCCGGTCCGGCCGATGCCGCACTGGATCTCGTCGATCATGAACAGGACATTCCGCGCGCGGCAAAGCTGCTCAACGCCGCGCAAGAACTCTGGCGTCGCAGGGTTGATGCCGCCCTCGCCCTGGATCGACTCGATGAGGACGGCAGCGGTGGTCTTGGCGTCGATGACTTTCTCCCAAGCGGCAAGGTCGTTGAGCGGGGCAGCGGTGAAGCCGGTTAGCAGCGGGCGGAACCCCTTCTGCACCTTCTCCTGCGGCGTGGCGGACATGCCGCCGAAAGTCCGGCCGTGGAAGGCCTTCTCGGCGACGATCACGCCATAGCACGCACCCTCGGCGCCGGATTTACGCTGGCCGTGGAGACGGGCGAGTTTCAGCAGGCCGTCGTTTGCTTCGGCACCGCTGTTGCAGAAGATAACGCGCCCGGGGCCGCAACGCTGCGCGAGGGCGTGGGCGAGCTCGCCCTGCGGCTCATTCCGATAGAGGTTGCTGACGTGGATGAGCTTGCCGGCCTGCTCGGCGACGCGCTTCACCCAATGCGGATGCGCATGGCCGACCGCGTTAACGGCGATGCCCGTCGCGAAGTCGAGGTAACGTTTGCCCGCGGCATCCCACGCGAGCGTCCCCTGCCCCCTCACGAGCGTGATGGGCGGGGCGCCGTAGTTGAAGGCCAGATTGGCCGCGTAGTGCGCAGCGGCGTGATCGGGAGATGCGTTGCTCATCAGCCGTGAATGATCTCGGTACCGATGCCCTTATCGGTGAAGACCTCGAGCAGGAGCGCGTGCGGGACGCGTCCGTCGATGAAGTGCACGCGGCGCACGCCCTCCTTCAGGGCCTTCACGGCGCTGTCGACCTTCGGGATCATCCCGCCGGCGATTACACCCTTGCGCTTGAGCTCGTCGACTTCGCTGACCTTCAGCGTGGTGATGAGAGAGGACGGATCCTTCTCGTCAGCGAGTAGGCCGGGGACGTCGCTCATGAAGATAAGGCGGCGGGCGCGGAGAGAATTGGCCACCGCGGCGGCGGCGACGTCGGCGTTCGTATTGTAGGCCTGGTCATCGGCGTCGAGCGCAATAGGCGACACAACTGGCAAGTAGCCGTCAGCGAGTGCCTTCTTAATGAGCTTCGTCTTCACGAACTTGATATCGCCGACGAAACCGATGTCGACCGGCTGGCCCTGGTCATCGGAACCGAGAAACTTCTCGCAAAGATTGACGTGGTTTCCCGGCATGCCGAGCGGGTTGGCTCCGCGGGCCTTGAGGGACTCGCAGATCTGTCCGTTGATCTCGTTGTTGAGGGTTTCTTCGACGATCTTGACCGTCGCGGCGTCGGTCACGCGCATCCCGCCCCGGAACTCGGATTTGATGCCAGCCTTGTCCATGGCCCGGGTGATGGCCTTTCCGCCACCGTGGACGACGACGACCTGAATGCCGACGGCGGCCAGGAAGGCGATGTCCGTGGCGACGCGGTCGCGGCCGTCTGGACTTGGATCGTCCATGAAGCTACCGCCGTATTTGACCACGAAGGTGGAGCCACGGAACTTGTGGATATAGGGAAGTGCCTCGAGAAGGACCTCGGCTTTTTGCGTGGCAGGAATGCTCATCTTACAGGAAGGAGTGTCGAGATTGCGGACGGGTGAGTAAACGGAAAACCTTACTCGCTCTTATTGTAGTTTACGTAGCCGTCGGTGAGGTCGGCGGCCAGGAGCCGGAACTTCGCCTCGCCGAGGTTGAGCTTGAGCCGGACGGCGAAACGGGCGGCCTTCACGACCTGCTTCCATTGGGGCTTGTTCTCGGGCAGCGGCTTGCCGCCGAGGACGGCCGGGACGTCGTCGTAGTAGATGTCCAGCTTGGCTTCGTCGAGGCCGGTACGGGCATAGCCCGCGGCGTCGGCGAGACGTCCCCAGTTTGGGTCTTCGCCAAACCAAGAGGACTTCACCAAAAGAGAATTGCCGATCGCGCGGGCGACCTTCTCGGCGTCGGCGCGGGTGCGGGCGCCCTCGATCTCGACGGCCACGACCTTGGTGATCTTCTCGCCGTCGCCGACGATTTTCTCGGCCAGCGCGAAGCAGACCTTATCGAGGGCATCCTGGAAAAGGGCCTGGAGGGCGGCGGGGGCGGAGGCTCCTACGGACACGCCCGAAACGCCGGAGGCGAGGAGCAGGACGGTATCGTTGGTGGACATGTCGCCGTCGACGCTGACGCAGTTGAACGACTGGTCCGAAGCGGCCTTCAGGGCCGTCTTGAGCTCCGCGGGCGAAGCGGCCGCGTCGGTGCAGACGAACGCGAGCATCGTAGCCATGTTCGGCTCGATCATGCCGGCGCCCTTGGCAATGCCGGCGATGGTGATGGTCTTCCCCTCCCAGACGAAACGGGCGGTGACGGACTTTGGGCGAGTATCGGAAGTGAGGATAGCGTGGGCGGAGCGGACGCCTTCGGCGGCTTCGCGCGAGAGACGGGCGGCCGAGGCCTTGATGCCTTCGGAGACCTTGGCCATCGGAAGCAGCTCGCCGATCCGCCCGGTCGAGCAGACAAGGAAAGCGTCGGCGGGCGCGCCCACCGCAATAGCGGCCAGCTTGGCCATCGCGCTGGCGTCAGCGTCGCCTTGGGCGGCCGTGCAGGCATTGGCGTTGCCGCTGTTGCCGACGAGTCCGCGGATCTGGCCAGCAGAGACGGCGAGTACCTGCTGGCAGAAGCGCACCGGCGCGGCCTTGATATCGTTGGTCGTGAAGACGCCGGCGGCCGCGCACGGGCGATCGGCGACGATGAGCGTCAGGTCAAGGCGGTCCGTGGCCTTGTTACGGATGTCGCAGCCAGCGGCGCCGACCCGAAAACCGGGCACGTCGGAGAGGCCCGGCGAATCTTGGTTGAATTCAAGGGACATGGGAGATCAGCGCAGCCCTTCGGACTCGTCCCAACCCATCATCAGGTTGAGATTCTGGACCGCCTGACCGCCAGCGCCCTTGAGGAGATTATCTATCACCGAGGTGATGATGAGATTACCCGTGCGCGCGTCGGCGACGACGGAGCAGGCGACCCGGTTGGTATTTGCAACGTGCGCGGTATCAGGAAACTCGCCGGACTTGAGCAAGGTCACAAACGGCCGGCCGGCATAGGCCTGCTGCCACACGGCCTCAACCTGGGCGACGGTGACGCCAGGGGCGGGCACGACGATGGTTGTAGCGATACCCCGATGCATCGGGGCGAGGTGCGGATTAAATTGGACGACGACCGGCTGGCCGGCGGCCACGCCGCACTGTTCCTCGATCTCGGCGATATGCCGATGACCAGGGATGCCGTAGGCCTTGAGTGAGCTATCCCGCTCCGAGAACAAGAGGGCCACGTCGGCCTTCTTGCCAGCGCCGGAGACGCCGCTGGTCGAGTTGATAATCAGCCGACCCGGCTCGGGCTTAAGCAAGCCCGCGCGGAGGAGCGGCACGAGCGGTACCTGGATGCTGGTCGGGTAGCAACCCGGACAAGCGATGAGCTGCGCGGACTTCCAGGAGTCGTCGATCTGCAGCTCCGGGATGACGTAACGGGCCTGCGCCGCGAGCGCCGGCGCGGGATGGTCATGGCCGTAATACTTTTTATACAGGCCGAGGTCGCGCAGCCGGAAGTCGGCGGAAAGGTCGAGCACCCGCTTACCGGCCGCGACGAGCGGCTGGGCGTATTCGGCGGCGACGCCGTGCGGGAGGGCCAGGAACCAGACGTCCACGTCGGACTTTGCGCACTCCTCGGGGGAGGACGCGGAGAAGACCAAGGCGGGGTCGACGATACCACGGAGGCGCGGGATCTCGTCGGCCACAGACTTGCCGGCCAAGGTCCGGGAACAGACCGCGGCGAGCTTGACCCGCGGGTGGCGGGCCAAGACGCGGACGAGCTCCTCCCCGGTGTAACCGGAGGCGCCGACAATACCGACCTTGGTCAGGTTTTGGGACATGGCTTGAGTGTGTTAGTGGATTAGATGACGAAGGGATGGCTGGATACTGCAAACTGGGCAACAAAAAGGCCCCGGGGTGCCGGGGCCTTCGAAGATTCCTGTCTGCCAGCGGTTTAACGCTTGGAGAACTGGAAACGCTTGCGGGCGCCGGGACGGCCAGGCTTCTTACGTTCGCGCATGCGACCATCGCGGGTAAGGAGGCCTTCTTTCTTCAGAGGGGCGCGGAGGGTAGCGTCCATCTTCTGGATTGCGCGGGCGAGACCGTGAGAGATGGCACCAGCTTGGCCGTTGGGGCCGCCGCCGATGACGCGAACGATGACGTCGAGCTGGCCGTCGAGGCCGGCCGTCGTGATCGGGAGGGTGGCGGACTTCACCAACGCTTCGGTGTAGAGGTATTCCTCAACGGGCTTACCGTTGACGACGATGGTGCCGGTGCCACGGGTCAGGCGGATGCGGGCCGAGGCGGTCTTGCGACGGCCCACGGCGAGGAAGGCGGAGGTTTTGGCGGTCATTTAGGAAGATGCGGTACGATCAGACCTTCTTGGCCTCGGGAAAAGGCTGAGGATTGTTGGCGGCCTGGTCATGCTTGTCACCGGCGTAGACGCGCAGCTTCAGGAGCATGGCGTTGGCCAGGCGGTTCTTGGGCAGCATGCCCTTGACGGCATGGGTGACCATGAATTCGGGGCGACGCTCGCGCATGGCGGCGGCGGTGCGACGGTAGGCGGTGCCGACCCAGCCCGTGAAGAACATGTAGGTCTTGTCCTCTTCCTTAGAGCCCGTGAGCCGGACTTTGTCGGCGTTGATCACGATGACGTAATCGCCGGTGTCGACGTGCGGGGTGTAGGTGGGCTTGTGGCGTCCGCGGAGAATATTGGCGATTTTGACGGCGAGACGGCCGAGGACCTGATCCTTGGCGTCGACGACGTACCAGGTCTTGTCCTTGAGCTGCACGTTCTTGGCTAGCGTGGTCTTCATAAAGAGGGAAAGCGGGAACATGAGAAAGGACCCCCCTCCGTCAATCCTCGAATGCACCGCCGCCGGGGGGTGGCTCAAATAACCCGAAAACAAGGGGAGCATGGCCAAAACCATGCTTCCCAGACCGACTCTGCCGACGGGGCTCTTAGAAGCGGAAATTGGCGAACACGCGGGCCCAGACAGCGGAGCTGCCAGCATTGGCCTGGCTGTCGTTGTTACAGACCCAATTGGCGCCTACGCCGAACTCGGCACCCCGCCCGATCTGACGGGTGAGGTCGAGGGAGGCCCCCATATAGACATAGGAATTTCGGGCGGCATAGACGGAGACCGAGGCATCGCTGACGCCGCCGTGGACCTTGGCCACGAGGTCGAAGCCAGGCAGACCGATACTGGAACCGGCAAAGGTCTTGGAACCAGAGGCCTCGACCGTGAACTGTTTCAGCTCGAAACTATAGTAGACGTAAATCGAAGGATCGTAACTGACGTTGGCGAAAGAGTAGCCGGCGTAGATTTCGTCATCTTCGCGGAGCTGGGTGAAGCCGTCGGCGCCGATGCTGCGGGCGGTCGGGGAGGTTAGGCGCTGGTAGCCCAGATCGGATTCGCCAGAGGCGTAGGTCCGGCGATTACCGATAGTGTAAGCGCGCTCCACGGCTTCGGCGTTATAGAAGTTAGCGTAGACCGACGTTCCGGAAAGGCCGGGGATGCTGTAGTCCAAGGTGACGGCGGTCTGGAGGAGACCATCGGTGTCGGAGCGCTCGATACCACGGAAGACGTTCTTGCCGTTCCAAGAGATGCTACCGCGCAAGGAGAGGTCGGTGGGGGAGGCCGGCACGGGGCTGGGGGCGGCGCTTTGGGCATTGGCCCCGGCGGCGAAGACGGAAATAGCGAGGGCGGCAAGGGTGTGTTTCATGGAAGTTATTTGGTATACTTAAAGCATTTCCTGAGGGCGACCATTGGCAAGCCCCAAGAGGTCGCCGTCCCCCACGATGAACCCCTGCCCGCCTTCACATGGCGGCGATCATCGCGTCACCGAACTCCGAGCATTTGATCTCGGTCGCACCCTGCATCTGGCGGGCAAAATCATAGGTCACGCGGCCGGCGCCGATTGCCCCATTGAGTCCTTTGAGGACGAGGTCGGCCGCTTCAGTCCATCCCAGGTAACGAAGCATCATCTCGCCAGAGAGAACGACGGAGCCGGGGTTGACGACGTCCTTACCGGCATACTTCGGGGCGGTACCGTGAGTGGCCTCGAAGATCGCGTGGCCGGTGAGGTAGTTGATGTTGCCGCCCGGGGCGATGCCGATGCCGCCGACTTGGGCCGCCAAAGCGTCGGAGAGGTAGTCGCCGTTCAGGTTGAGCGTCGCGATCACGTCGAAATCGGTTGGGCGGGTGAGAATCTGCTGCAAGGTGATGTCGGCGATGGCGTCCTTGATCACCAAGCCAGCGCCGGGCTTACCTTCGGGAATCTTGCACCAAGGACCGCCGTCGATTTCGACCGCGCCGAACTCGCTCTTGGCAAGATCGTAGCCCCATTTCATGAAGGCGCCCTCGGTATACTTCATGATGTTGCCCTTGTGGACTAGGGTCAGCGACTTGCGCCGGTTGGTGATGGCATACTCAATCGCCGAGCGGATGAGGCGTTCGGAGCCCGGCCGGGAAACCGGCTTGATGCCGAGACCGACGGTGGCGGGCTGTTCGGCGCCGAAACGAATCTTCTTAAACTCCTTCGGGAAGTTCGTCTTGATAAACTCCAAGGTCTTGAGGGCGATCTCCGAGCCGGCCTCGAAGTCGATGCCAGCGTAGATGTCCTCGGTGTTCTCGCGAAAGATCACCATGTTGACCTTACCGGGATTCTTCACCGGAGAAGGCACGCCGGTGAACCACTGCACGGGACGGAGGCAGACGTAAAGGTCCAGCTGCTGACGCAGGGCGACGTTGAGGGAACGGATGCCGCCGCCGGTCGGCGTGGTGAGCGGGCCCTTGATACCGACGAGGTAATCGCGGAAAGCAGTGAGGGTCGCTTCCGGTAGCCAATCGCCCGTCTGCTTAAAGGCCTTCTCGCCCGCGAGGACTTCCAGCCACTCGATCTTGCGCTTGCCAGCGTAGGCCTTGGCGACCGCGGCGTCGAGGACCCGGACGGAAGCACGCCAGATGTCTGGGCCAGTGCCGTCGCCTTCAATGAAAGGAATAACCGGATGGTCCGGAACGGTAAGTTTACCGTGGGCGATGGTGATCCGGCCGGATGCAGGGGGGCTCATGTAAGGTGGGGGATAACAAACCTTGTTCGGGGGGGCGTTTTCAAGCCTATACGCTGGCCCACCAAGCGGGGAAAAGAAAAGGACCCCCTTGCGAGGGTCCTTGTGATAACCGGGGGTGCCGGCGCCATCCGCCCCGAGGGACGGAATAGTCAGAGAAGAATTACTTCTTCTTCGACTTGGTGGCTTTCTTGGCGCTTTTCTTAGCAGCCTTCTTTTTAGCCATAGGTGTGTCCTTTTTTTGGATCGTTGTTGGGTTTGAGGGCAGCGCCTGAAGCGCCACCCTGACGATTCGCCCCACGCTCACCCGGGCGTTGCGCGCCTGACGGGTGATGCGAGTACGGAGCTCCGAGGGGACTCGGAAAGAAACCTGACGAGACCGGGTGGTCTCCAGGGAAGGACGGGAGTCGTCGTAACGATCGAGCGCATGACGGATTACTTCGCTCAAGGTGCTCAGACCGGACCGATGCTGAAAGGCGACTACTTCGGAATGTAGCTTCGGGGGAAGCGACACGGTGATTAGGCTTTCGCTCGGGGTTTCGGTTCGGTTCGTCACGTTGCGGTTAACTCTTGGTAGCGAGTAATAGGTATAACCTGCGCTTGCGCAAGAGGAAACTTTCGTCTCGCCGGCACGCCGCCGCCGACGCGTAAAAAATCTGTTCGCACGCCATCTCGTAAAGATGAATTCGATACGGTCGGAGACCGTGCGAGCAGTTGACCGAAGCGATGCACGCCGACAGGATGACGTCATGAGCGAACGTGCGCACGAGTTGGAACACGAAGCGCCGGGCGAATGGCGAAAACTCGCCTTCCTCGCGGCCGTGAGCGGCGCTTTAGGCCTGCTTTCATTGGTCGCGGAGCAGTTCGACGGCGTCGGCTCCCCGTGGGCGCTCGCCCTTGTCGCCGTCGCCTGCATCACCGGCGGATGGAACGCCGCGATCGACGGATGGGCGGCGCTAAAGCAACGGCGCATCGACGTCCATCTGCTGATGATCGCCGTGGCCGTCGGCGCCTGGTTCGTGGGCGCCCAGGCCGAAGGCGCGCTGCTACTTTTCCTCTTTTCTTCCGCCGGAGCGATCGAACATTACGCGCTGGACCGGACCCGCGGGGCCATCGACGCCCTCCTCGACAAGTCACCCAAACATGCCCGCCGCCTCGGCCCAGATGACGCCGAAACCGAGGTGCCGGTCGCCGCCCTGCGCCCGGGTGAACGCATCGTCATCCTGCCCGGCGAACTGGTACCGGCGGATGGCACAGTGCTCGCCGGAGAGAGTGCGGTGGACGAATCCAACCTCAACGGGGAGGCCAAACTGGCCCCGAAACAACCCGGGGCGGAAGTCGCCGGAGGTACGCTCAACGCGTGGGGTCGCCTGATTGTCGAGGTCACCCGCGCGGAGCAGGATAGCGCTCTGCAGCGTATCGTGCGTCTGATCCGTGAGGCGCAGGAGAGCAAGGCGCCAGCCCAACGGGCGATCGACAAATGGGGCGACGCCTACGCGCTCTTTGCGCTCGCCGCCTCCGGCCTGTTCTTCGTCATCCTCGCGCTCACCAGCCCGGCGGACGCGGTCGGCCAAGCTTCGCCGCTCTACCGCGCGATGACCCTGCTGGTCGTGCTCAGTCCCTGCGCCCTGGTTCTCTCCGTCCCCTCCGCCGTGCTCGCCGCCATCGCCGCCGGGGCCCGCCACGGCATCCTTTTCCGCGGAGGTGCCGCCGTGGAGCGGCTGGCCGACGTCGATTGCGTGTGTTTCGACAAGACGGGCACGCTGACCGCCGGCATCCCGGAAGTGGCCGCGCTGGAAGTCTTCCCCGAGACCGCCGACTCCCGGCGCGCCCTCAGCGCCTTGCTGACGCTGGAGTCCGCCACGACCCATCCCTTCGCCGCCGGGGTCGTCCGAGCGTGCCTCCAGCGGGGCGCCAGCCGGCTTCCAGTCCAAGGGCTCTCCAATTCCCCAGGGCAAGGCGTCGCCGGCACCGTCGCTGGCGCCCGCTGGAGCGTCGGCACCCGCGAGTTCGTCGGCGGGGGCGTCCTCCCGGCCGCAGCGGTGACCGCCGGAGCCATCGTGAGTGAAGTCTGGGCTTCCGATGGCACCGTGACCGTGCGCGCCACCCTCGTGGATCGCATCCGGGACGAAAGCCGCGCCACCTTGGCCGCTTTGCATGAGCGCAAGATCCGGACGGTGATGCTCACCGGCGACCGCGAGGAAGCCGCCGTCGTCGCCGCCCGACAGGTCGGTATCCAGGCTTACGCCGCGGCGCTGACGCCCGACGCCAAGATGGCCGCGATCCGCCGCTACGCCGCTGAAGGCCACGTGGTCGCGATGGTCGGAGACGGGGTCAATGACGCCCCTGGTCTGGCGGCGGCCGACGTGGCCATCGGCATGGGCGGTCGGGGGAGCGACGCCGCCTTGGAGTCCAGCGATTTGGTCCTGACCGACGATCGCCTCGACCGCTTGGTCGACGCAATCGAACTCAGCCGCTGCGCCCGTCGGGCGATCCGCTTCAACGTCCTCATCTCGGTCGGCGCCGCCCTCGGCATGGCCGCCTTCGTGGTATTCCGCGGCGCTCCCCTCCCCTGGGCGGTCGTCGTCCACGAAGGTAGCACCATCTTAGTCTGCCTCAACGGACTGCGCCTGCTCGTCCACCGGGTCCGCCCGGCGACCCGGCGGTAAACAAAAAGGCCCCCGAGCGAACCCGGAGGCCTCGATGGCAAAGGCCCGGTCGGCTCAGCGCAGCTCCTTGCCAGCGCCGTCGAAGAGCTTGAAGGCCTCGATACTGTAGGTCGGATCGGGCTTGGTACCCAAGCGGACCTTGCAAGACTTCATGAGGTCGCGGAAGAACTCGCGGTCTTCGGTGATGATACGCTCGAGGTTTACGGGATGGAGCAGGATATTGATTTCGAGTTCCTTCTCGGCGCCCACGACCTCGCGGAGCCGACGGATAACGCTGAGGAGCTTGCGCTGAATCTCGACGGAGACGGTCCGGGGGTTCTTCACGATGCCCCGGCCTTGGCAATGCGGGCAGGCCGTATACATCGAGGTGGTGTTGGACTCCGTGTGACGCTGACGCGTCATCTGGAGCACGCCGAGCTGCGAGATTGGTAGGATCTGGTGCTTGGCCCGGTCGTCGGCCATCGCGTCGCTCAAGGTGTCGAAGACCTTCTTGCGGTCCTTCGCGTTCTTCATGTCGATGGTGTCGATCATGATGAGCCCGCCGAGGTTGCGCAGCTTGATCTGCCGGGCGGCTTCGGTGACAGCCTCGAGGTTGGCCTGGGTGATGAAATTGCCGTCCTTGGCGCCGTCCTTACCGCGATGGCCGCCGGTGTTGACGTCGATAGCCGTCAGGGCCTCGGTCTCGTCGATGACAATCTCGCCGCCACTCGGCAGCGGGACGCGGCGCTGGAAGAGCTGCTCAATCTGGCGCTCAATGTTGTAACGCTCGAAGACCGGGATGGGGTCGGCGTACAACTCGACGCGCGAGCGGGAACGCGGCGACACTTCACCGACAAGGTCCTGGACCAGCTTGAAGTCCTCGGGGTTGTCCACGAGGATGCGGTCGACCTCCTCGGTGAGGAAGTCACGGACGGTACGCTCGATGAGGCCGGGCTCTTGATAGAGGAGGACAGGCTTGCGGTCCGGGGCGTTGATCTTCTCGACGATCGCCTGCCAGCGCTTGAGCAACATGTGCAGGTCGCGGACGAACCAACGGGCCTGCTTGCCTTCGCCGGCGGTGCGGATGACGACGCCCATGCCCTCGGGGATGGTGAGGGAGCGGAGGATGTCCTTGAGGCGTTCGCGCTCGGAGGCTTCCTCGATCTTGCGGGAGACGCCGCACGCGCCGCTGAACGGCATGAGGACGATGTAGCGTCCCGGGAGGGCGATGTTGGTCGTCGAGCGCGGGCCTTTCGTGCCGATCTGGTCCTTGACCACCTGGATGACGATGTCGGAACCGGCGGGGAAGAGCTGGGGGATATCCTTGGCCTGATAGCGGGCGTTACGCTGCTTCTGCTCGGCGGACTCGTTGTCGCGGATAAACTCGACCTGCGAGTCGTTGGCGGCCGGGAGCATGTCCCAGTAATGCAGGAACGCGTTCTTCGGCTGGCCGATATCCACGAAGGCGGCCTTAAGGCCACCCTCGAGATTCTGGACGCGGCCCTTGAAGACGGCGCCGACCATGCGGTTCTCGCCCTTGTGCTCGATCTCGAACTTGTCGAGGACGCCGTTGGTGAGGAGCGCGACGCGCTTCTCCAACGTCTCGGCGTTGATGACGAGCTCGCGGTAGACCGCGCGGTCCTTGGAGAAGTGCTTGACGATGCGCTGGAGCAGCGGGAGCTCCTTGCGGCGTTTGGCCGCCTCGTCGGCCAGCTGACGCTGGTCGATCGGGGAGGTCTGTTCGCCGCTCACGGGCGGCTCGTCGTTGATATCTTCGGGTTCGTTATGGTCGGGCATCTCGGTCAGGCGGTTAGGCCGGTTGCCGGAGAGCCTCCGTCTTCGCCGCCACCGGCCGAATGCCGGTGAACGCTCTGGACTAATCCAAGGAGCAGGAAACAGCTGAGGACGAAAGACCCTCCGTAGCTAAGGAAAGGAAGGGGGACACCGGTGACGGGCATCAGGTTGATGTTCATGCCGACGTTGATCACGACGTGCGTGCCGAGCACGACCGCCGCACCCACCGCGAGCAGAGAACCAAACCGATCCGCTGCCCGGGCTGCCGTTCGCACGACGCGCCAGAACAGGAGGACGAATGCGCCAATCACCAAAAGTCCGCCGGTGAAGCCGATCTCCTCGGCCATCCCGGAAAAAAGGAAGTCGTTGTGCGCCGCAGCTTCAGGCAGGTAGCCGAAGCGGGCTTGCGTGCCATTGCCGATACCCTGGCCACGGAACCCCCCGCGGCCGACGGCGATGACGGCTTGGTTAACGTTCCACGTGGCGCCGAGCCCCTTGGGGTCAATCACCTCGGGAGCCACGAAGGACAGGATACGCTCTCGCTGGTAGTCCTTGAGGAGGAAGAACCATGCCTCGGATTCATGCTCGCCGCGGACGGCGCGCACCGGGTCCTTGGACTGCGGATTAGCCTTGGCGTATTGGTCGATTTTTGCCGCGTATTCGGACAGATCCAAGGCAACCACCCCCAACAGCAGGAAGGTGGCCACGGCAGCCACCAAGAAGAACCTATAGGTCAGGCCAGCGACGAAAAGTAGGATGAATGAAAGCGGCAGGTAGATGAGGGCAGAACCTAGGTCTGGCTGTACAAAAATCAAGACAAACGGGACCGCGGCCGCGCTCAGACACCCGCCGACGGTCCGCCACGTCGCGCGGAAAGAACCGATCGGTAATCGGGCCAGCATGGCCGCGAGCATGACCAATACGCCGATCTTGGCGAACTCCGAGGGCTGGATCGAAAACGGACCGAAATCCATCCAACGACGCGCGCCGTTGATGCTGCGGATGAAGGTGCCTAAATCGATTTTGGCCAAAGCGCAGAGCGAGACGGGCAGGAGGAGCGCCAGGCAACCCCAGTAGATCCGGCGGGCGTGGCGCTGAACCAGACGATAGTCGAGCGAGGAGACCGCCCAATAGGCCAACCAACCGATGACGACGAAGGCTATCTGCGAACGATAGAACGTGGATTCCCGGGCGCTGCCCGCCGACTGGATCGCGACGACCCCGAGGCCGCTCAAGAAGAAAATGATGACCACCTGTGTCCAATCCGTCCGCCAGGCGAAATGGGCGAACTTGTCCCACCAGACCGCGGCCGGAGACCGCTCATCGTCAAGGTGTTGTGACATGCCCGAGGCAACCCCGATATTACCCCGGAGGCAAGGCGAACCTCCCGAAAGGGCTTGCCGAAAGGGCTACGACCGCAAGCGTAACCCCCCGGGCCTCCGGAATTCGCGACGAACATGCCTCTGGCAGACGACCAAAGCATCCTCGCCGCCGTGGCGTTCTCCTCCGGGGCCATCGTGGCCTATGCGGTGGCGAAATGGCGCGAGAACACCCTCGGCGCCATCCGGGACGCTCGCCTCCGCTCCGAGGTCGAACTCGCCCGCCGGGAAGCCACCGTCGAGGCCGCCGAACTCCACGCCCAAGCGGAGGCCGAGCACCAATCGGCGGCGCGAGCCAAAGCCGAGGCCGCCGTCGAGACCCTCGCCGCGGGCGAACTCTCCCGCGAGAATCTCCGCCAGCGGGATCATCTGGTCCGCGAGCTTCAACGCCTCGCCGGGGTCACGCCGGAACAGGCGCGCGATCTGCTACTCGATCAACTGCGCGAGGAATACGGCGCAGAGGCCCAGCACCTGCGCCGCGGCCTGCTCGACCAAGTCGAACAAGACATCGATGACGAAGCCCGCCGCACCCTCCTCGCGGCGATGCAACGCCTGACCGCCTCGACGACGCAGGATGCGACGTTGCTCTCGGTCTCGCTGCCCAACGAGGAGATGAAAGGTCGCCTGATTGGTCGCGAGGGCCGCAACATCCGCACCTTCGAGCAGGCGACAGGCGCGACCTTGCTCATCGATGAAACCCCCGGATTGGCGATGGTTTCCTGCTTTGATCCGGTTCGCCGCGAAACCGCGCGCATCGCACTCGAACGCATCGTGAAGGATGGCCGCATCTCGCCAGGACTCATCGAAGACAGCGTCCGCGCCGCCGCCGAAGAAGTGGTGAAGCACGCCCGCCGCCTCGGCCGCGATGCCGTCCGCGACCTCGGTCTGCCGCCGATGGACGCGTCGGTGGAAGAACTCCTCGGTCGCCTGCACTTCCGCCTTTCGGCCAACCAGAACACCCTCACCCACTCCGTCGAAGTCGCGCAGCTCTGCGCCATGCTCGCAGCGGAGATCGGTATCGACCCGGTCCCGGCGAAACGCGCCGGCCTGCTCCACGATCTCGGCAAGGCGGTCGAAGCGGAAGCGGGCGGTAGCCACGCCCTCGTCGGCGCCGCCCTGCTCCGCCGACTCGGCGAAGACCCGCGCGTAGTCAATGCCGTCGCCGCCCACCATCGCGAAGTCGAAGCCGAGAGCCTTTACGCTCCGCTGGTGATGATCGCCGACGCCGCCTCAGGCTCCCGCCCTGGCGCCCGCTCCTCCACCCTAGAGTCCTACGCCTTGCGCGTTCGGCGCCTCGAAGAGGTGGCCATGTCCTTCGACGGGGTCCGGGAAGCCTACGCCTTCCAGTCCGGCCGCGAACTCCGGGTAATCATTGATCCGGTCAAACTCGATGATTTCGCGGCCAACGAGCTGGCCCGCCGCCTTCGCCTTAAGGTGGAGGAAACCCTTTCTTACCAAGGAACTGTGAAAATTGTGCTGATTCGTGAACAAAGGTTCACCGAAGAGGCCCGCTAAGGGACTTTCTTGTTGTTAAGCGAGAGGGGTTAATTATTCACATTCCTTCCGGGAGTCTCTCCCGGGACATTTCGGCACCCCAAGGAGGTTCGTCCTCCGTCACCAAGGGTCCGACAAACCGCGTCGCCGCTCCACAACGGAACGGCCGCATCATCCGGTCGGCCACAACGAAGGCCGCCCCAACATAAGCAACATGAGCCAAGAAGAAACCCCGGGGCAGGAGCCAGTCTCCCCCCACCAGCCCGCCGCGGACGCAGGCGCCAATGAAGTCCGCACTCCCGCACCCCGCCTTAACGAAGCCAAGTTGGAATCCGCCCACGCGGAACTCCCCCCGCTGTCCGTGATCGGGGCCTCGTCCGAACCCGCCGCCAAACCTGGTACCATCACGACGCCGAAGCAGTTCGGTCGCCGTGGTACGCCGCGTGGCGCCGCTCCCTCCGCCGCCAATGGTCAGGCAACCCGCCCGTCCATCGGAGTCGTCGAAGATCCGTCCCAGCTGACCGAGAACCTCTCCGGTGATCGTGCCCAGCCGCCTGCCCAAGGGCAACGCGAACGTCGTGAGCCGCGCCCCGAAGGGGAACGTGGTCCTCGCCGCGAACCGCGCGCTCCTCGGCCGGAAGGCTTCGCCGAAGAAGGCCGCCAGCCCGGCATCCCGCAAGGCGACCGTCCGTTCCGCGAACCGCGCGCCGAAGGCGATCGTGGTCCTCGCCGCGAACCGCGCGAACGCCGCCCCGAAGGCGCCGCCGAAGAAGGCCGCCAGCCCGGCATCCCGCAGGGCGACCGTCCGTTCCGCGAACCGCGCCCCGAAGGCGACCGCGGTCCCCGCTCCGAAGGCGATCGTCCTCGTCGTGAAGACCGCCCCCGCCGCGAAGACCGCCCGCGCATCCAGATCGAGCCCGTCGTCATTCCAGTCCAGGCCCCCATCGGCTTCTGGGCTTCGCTGAAGCGCAAGCTCGCCTCCCTGTTCGGCGTGCCTAACAAGGCCGTCTTCGTCCCTTCCGGTCGCACCCAGCAACCTCACGGCGAACGCCGCGGCGAACGTTCCGATCGCGGTCAGCGCGGCGGCCGTGGTCGCGGTGAATTCCGCGGCGGTTCCCGCGGCGGACGTGATGGTTCCCGTGATGGCTCCCGTGGAGGTCGCGGTGAATTCCGCGGCGACCGCGGTCCTCGCAACGGTCCTCGCGAAGGCTGAA
>Ga0208951_1000089_pt1 | contig 36362 bp, 40 predicted proteins | sample GreLakmeMI27MSRF_FD_187702 | JGI IMG/M metagenome (GOLD analysis project Ga0208951, IMG submission 187702) | Freshwater lentic microbial communities from great Laurentian Lakes, MI, USA - Great Lakes metaG MI27MSRF (SPAdes) | ecosystem: Environmental > Aquatic > Freshwater > Lake | place: Great...
GTACTGCCGGACATCAACCCGGGTGCGCCACGTGGCCTGGGAGTGGCCGCCAGAGGCGCGGTCTATGACGTGTTTGGGCCCAGGCAACAGCGCGGGCAGGCAACAGCACCGGGGGCGCGGCACGGAAGCCAACCGCCTTCTCGTGAATGATTTATGAGTGAATTGACTCAAAGCCGCCGTTGGAGACGGTCTTGAAGTCTTTGCCTCAGGTCTTGATCCAGCTCGTGACCTTCTCCTCGCCAGAAGACCAGAAGCGGGCGGTGAGGAGAAGATCGCGAGCTGGCTGAAGACCTCGGCAAAGACTTGAAGACCGTCTCCCACGACGGCCCCTAGTCGCGGAGTGAGACTCACAAGCTCACAACTCACTCAGGCTTCAGCCACATACACCTTCTGGTTGCCCAGGTATTCCCGCTCAGCCTTGCCCTTCTTCTTCTGCCGCTCCTCGTAGCGCGTGCGGTTGCCCAAGATGCGGCCCACGATGTCGGCCGTGGTCAACGGACGGGGAGAGGGCATCTCCACGAATATCCCAGCCTCCCGGGCCAAATGGTACGGATCTTCCTCACAAGCCGCACGACTCGCCACTCGCGACTCGCTGCCCGGCTCGTGCACCGTGCCATGAACCACGACGCCGATGTTGAAAGTGGTTAAGATGTCGGCTGTGACGGCTGACGGCGCGCCGATGATCACCTCATCGACGTACTTGCAGGCCAGCACGCTGAGCGAGCGCTCGTGCAGCGATAGGATGGGATGGTGTGGTCCGCGGCGCGCAGCCACAGCCTCATCCGTGTGAATGCCGACGAGGAGAAAGTCGCCGTACGTGCGCGCTTGTTTCAGGGCTTCGACATGTCCAGGGTGGAACATGTCAAAAGCGCCGTCCAAGTACACCACTCGGGCGCCCTGGGGGGGGGTGCGTCCGCTGCTGAACTGGCGGATGCGGCGGGAGGTTGGGCAGAAGTGCGAGACGGCGGTGTTCGCTGCCGTTGCTTCTGCAGCCAAGGCAGGCGTCAAATCCACGCACAGGTCCTCGTGACTCTGTCCGTTGCGACGGCTGAACGCGCGGTGCTGCGCCGTGGGCCCCGTGGGCTGCCGGCTTGGCCGAGTGGTACACATGAGCATTCGACCCACCAGGTCGGTCGTACTCACGCCTTCCGTGCGCTTGATCATCTTGAAGCGACCAGCCTTCTTGCACGCCGCGTACGCGTCCGTGCCGTCGGGGAGCAAACACGGGTCATCGCCGTGAAGGATGTAGTCGACGTCGTGCACGTCAAACAGCGTCCGCATGAAGCCGTCGTTCACCTCATAAGGCACGCCTTTGAGCACCACGTCCACCCACTTGACGCTCTCCACCATGATGAGGCTGGCAGGGTGGGGAGGGCGCCCGGGCGGTGTGAGCGAGCGCACACGAGCTGAGGCGTGTTAGTTTGAAAGTGCGCACCGCTCCTCTTCTGTGAAGACGGGAGGACCCTTGTTCGCCAGGATCTCGGAGTCTCCCACCACGCCGACGATGAGCACGTCGCCGCAGGCTTTGGCCTGGCGCAACGAGCGTGAGAAGGTCTCTAGACGCGTCGCAGCCCCCTGGGACCGCACGAGAGCACCCAGGTGCGCCCAGCGCGCCGGGGTGCGCCCAACCACTGTGGCTGCTTCGTACGGCGGCGCTGACGTGCCTGGCGAAGCGCGTTGGCGTGGCCGTAGTGGAACATGTCGAAACAGCCGTCTAAGTACACTCTCACGGGCCGCCGGCGACGCTGAGAGTGGCGCTCAAGCACGCCAGCCAGATAGTGCGTCAGCGAGCCTGGTTCGTACAGCCAACTGCTGCGCGGCCGGGGATACCACAGCCGTTGTACCAAGGTGGCCGCCACTACGCAGCTGCTCAAACCAAGCACCAAACGGCTGCGCTCTCCAAACTCCATTGTGATAGGTTTGTGATAGGTTAGACAGGCGGGGGCTCCAGCTGTGAGGCAGGATTTCGAGTGTTCGACTGCTGTTCGCCATACGCGCAGTTTGCGTGCCTCCGGTCTGCGCGGCCCGTGTCGCAGCCCGTGGGACGGGACAGTGCACCAGGGCGAGCGTGCTGAGGTGCGTGCCGGATGGTGCTGCTGGGTGTTGCCGTGTGTGCCTGCACGCGCCACGCGGCCACAGCACCTCCTCTCTCTGCTTGCGTGCAGGCGCTCCCAGCGCACGCGGCTGACCTCGCGCCTCTGATTGCGCAGCCGCTGCTTTGGAACGATCATCAAAGATGCGCGTGGCGTGCGGCGTGCCATCATGCGCCTCGCATGTGGCCACAAGGCGTGTTGCAAGACGCTGCCGCGCTCCTTGCGCTTCCGCTGTATCGTCCAAGACGCAAGCAACTAGCCTGGACTACGGTGCGGCGCTCTGTTCACACTCCGCGTGCGCCGTCACTGAAGTTCTCTATCAGCGCAAGTGATTACGGACATGAAGACTGGCTACACTTCCCTGCCTACCGAGCACTCTTACAGCTTCAGCGCGGCAGAGGTTGAGGGCGCGGTGCCTACGGACTTGCGTGGCGTGCTCTTTCGCAACGGCCCTGGTCTGATGGAGCGAGGCGGTGTCAAGCTGGACCAGCCTTTCGACGGAGACGGCATGGTGTGTCGCTTCACATTCCGCGACGGTTCGGTGTCCTTCCAGAACCGATTCGTGCGCACCAAAGGGTACCAGAAGGAGGCTGTGGAGAATAAATGGATCTACCGGGGCGCCTTTGCGACTGGGAACCCCTCTGGAGGTATATTTTTCAACCCTTTCGACTTTTCTGTGAAGAACGTGGCGAACACGCACGTCCTGCGCTGGGGCCGCCGCCTGTGGGCCCTCTGGGAAGGCGGGCTGCCCCACGAACTGGACAGCGAATCGCTGGAGACGCTGGGAGGGGGCGCATCCAACTGGGACGGCGCCATCAGCGGTCAGGGCCCCTTCGCAGCTCACTTCAAAGTGATTGAGGACTCGCAGACGCACCGCAAAACGCTGGTCAACTTTGGGGCTGGTCAGGCTGGCTTAGATGCGCAGATCACGTTCTATGAGTTCGCAGAGGACGCCAAGCTCCTCAAAAAGACGGGCATCGTGCTTCCTGGCGCCGCGTTTGGCTTCTATCATGACCAGTTGGTGACTCCAAACTACTACATCCTGTTCTCAAACCCGGTGCGCCTGGACACCACCAAAGTGCTGACTCAGTACATGTTTGCGCGCTGCTCCATCGCGGAATGCCTGGTGTACGACCCCAGCAAGCCGATGCGTGTCCATCTGGTTCCTCGCGACGCAAAGAGCTCCACGGATGCGCAGCAGCGCATGCGCAGCTACGATCTGGATCCTCATTTCGTGTTTCATCACGTCAATGCCTTCGAGAGCAGCGATGGAACCAAGCTGGTGTGCGATTCAGTGGCGTGGCGCTCAATCGACTTCAGCAACTCGCTCAAGACGCTGTCGCCGGCGTACTATGGGGCAGAGGCCACCACTGCGGCGGATCAACGCAGCGAGTTGTACCGCTACACCTTTGATTTGGGCCCAGGCGGCGGCGCAAGGCGCGAGCGCCTGGTTCAGCGACCTCTGGAATTTCCGGCGCTCGCGCCCGCTGTGGTTGGCCGGCGCCACATGCACTCATACGCCTGCGGCGCGGCGGTGGATCAACCGGTAGCATGGGGACCCGCACAGACCATCGTCAAGGTGTCCGCTTCTGGGCCTACAGAGGCTGACCTTCCCAAGGAGGTTGCCGTGTGGGCGCCTGGACCCAGATGTTTCACCCAGGAGCCTGTGTTTGTGGCGCGCCACAACGCGCGGGCGGAAGACGACGGGTGGCTGCTTGCGTTGGTGCATGATGCGGGGGCGCAGAAAACACGGCTGATCATCTTGGACGCGCAGGATATTGAGAAGGGGCCCGTGGCGACCATCACGCTGAGACAGGTTGTGCCCATGGGGCTCCACGGAAGCTGGAGCGGAGCGGAGTAAAGAAGGCTGAGCGTGTTTTGTGTGTTGTGCAGTTGTGCGTGCACCGGCTTCTTTGTTTGTAAGCACTTGTTGCCCTGGTTTTCTCTGTGACGCACGTAGAACGGCCGCCATGTTGGCGTTGCAGAGTGCGTCTGCGGCGCTCGGTGTGGCCACGTCATCGTTGCGCCGTCGCGCAAACGCCGTGGAGCCTCTCGCAGCCACCACGCGGCGTACCACCGCCTCCAGCCCCTCAACCGCAAGCAAGGCTGCTGCTGCTGCTGCTGCCCAGGCGCCTACTGGCAAGGGCAAGAGCAGCACGGCATCCGTGTCCCTTGCGCGCCAGCTCTACTCGGCCGAGGCGGAGGCGGCCGTGAACGACCAGATCAACGTGGAGGTGCGCGTGTGCGACCCCTCTGCAGTCGGAGGCGCGGTGTATCCCCCAAATGCGTCGCGGTGCCCGCCAGCCCCCGTTTCTTCTCACACGGCTCTCCTCCTCCCTCCGCGTTCCTCTCTCCCAGTACTCCGTCAGCTTCACCTACGCCGCCATGTGGTGCGCGGCTTTCGGCGGGAGCACTGGCACAACCTGATGCGTCTACGCAGGTCATACTTCTCACGTGATGACGTGGCTCTGCCGGGCTTGGCCACCTGGTTCAACCAGTGCAGCGCCGAGGAGCGTGATCACGGTGCGCGGCGACGCTTATAACCGTCACAAAGCAACCGCTGAGGCTGCATGTGTTCTTAGCTCACGGACTCATGGCCTACCAGAACCTTCGCGGCGGCCGTGTGCTGCTCAGCGCGCTGGCACCGCCGTGCATGGAGTACGGGAACGGCGAGGACGGCGCAAGCGACGCGCTGAGCGCTTTGAGCGCCGCATTAGCCCTAGAGAAGATGAATTACCAGTCTCTGCTCAACCTGCGCGCTTGCGCGGAGAAGGCCAACGATGTTCACCTGCAGGGATATTGCGATACGCTGCTCCTGGACCAGGTGCAGTCGGTGCGCAAGTGCGCCGACTATGTGTCGCAAGTGAAGCGATGCGGTGCGGGTTACGGAGAGTGGGCTTGGGACAGGCAGCTGCTGGCCGAGCTCTCGGGCGCGGCGCCCGACACCGGAGCGTCCGCCGGCGGCGCGGCCACCGCTGCATGAGCGCCTTTTTCAGCTTTATTTGTGGTCTCTCTCCTTTTCAGCGACTCAACACGTTGCATTGTTTACAGATGAGCAGCGGTTGTGTTTTGTGTAGAGGAGTCGACGCCGAGTGGCCTCCTCGAAAGAATGTGTGCGAAGGTGAGCACAGTGACGCACTCACAGTCTAGTTTGCAGTCGGCGGCTTGGCAACAGCCTTGCGCGCAGCGGCGGCAGGCTTGGCAGCCGAAGCAGCAGTCGCGGGCGCAGCGGGCGCAGCCGGCGCAGCGGGCGCGGCGGAGGCAGCCACCGGCACAGCAGCAGCGGGCTTGACAGCAGGCGCAGCCGTCGCAGGAGCGGCGGCGGCGGGCGCCGCCGCGGGCTTCGCCGCCGCCGCCGCAGCGGGCGCCGCCGGTGCGGGCGCCCCAGGGGCCGGCTTGAGGGTCACACCCGAGGCCTTGGCAACAGCCGCAGTGACGAGCGCCTTGACGGGCTTGGGAGCGCCAGGCACCGGCGGCGGCGGGGCCACAGCCTTGGGCCGCGTCTCTACAGGGCTGGCCATGGCGGATGCCTTTGCAGCTGCCGCGCTGGGTCGAAGGGCGATCTCCTCTTTCGGGGTCACAACCTGAGCCTTCTTGGCAGTGGCCGCCTCGAATGCAGCAGCCATGCGCACGGCGACGCCAGCGCCGGCGTCGGACTTGGTGGATGCGAGCATCTGCTCCATGACACCCTCCCACTTGAGAGCCGGTCCCCGCCAGCTCAGATCCTGCGCGATGCACGCCGCCGACATGGCTGCGTACTTGGGCGTCGAGTAGGAGGCTGCTGCGCGCGCGCAGGCGGCCACGGTAGCTTCCACGTCACCCTGCACCAGGTCATCCGCGTCCAGCGCCCCAATGTGCCACCCGGTGATGCCGTCAGCCACAGTGTCAACCAGACCGCCGGTGCTGGCCACCACGGGCACGGTGCCGTAGCGCATGGCGTGGAGCTGGATGAGGCCGCAGGGTTCAAATCGGGAGGGAACGGCGAGGAAGTCTGCGCCCGCGGTGATGAGGTGGGCCAAAGGCTCGCTGAACTGCACGATTCCCACCGCGCGCCCGGCAGACGTCTCCTCGATGGCGGCGGCCGCCTTTTCGAAGGACTTTTTGCCGGTGCCGAGGACCACAACCTGCGCGTTGGGCACCTTGGCCAGCAGCCCCGGAATGGCAGCCAACAAGATGTCCACGCCCTTCTGCTCCTCCAGGCGGCCGATGTAGCCAAACAGCGGCGCAGACGCGTCCAAAGGCAAGCCAGCCTCAGCCTGCAACGTCTGCTTGGCCGCAGCCTTGCCAGCAACCACGGTAGACGCGTTGTACGGCACGTCCAGGAACTTGTCAGCCATCGGGTTCCACTCCACCGTGTCCATGCCGTTCACGATGCCCTCGATGCCACCTCGCGCCACGATGACGTCGTTCAGCTCCACGCCCTTGTCCGCGCCAGAGGTGACCTCGGTGGCGTAGTTTGGAGAGACGGTGAGCACCTTGTCGGCTGCGAGGATGCCAGCCTTCAACCAGTTGAGCTTGGGGTAGCGCTTGGCGGGGTCGGCTGCGACGGGAAGCGAACCGTCAGGCAGCGCCGGTTCGTCTTCGTTGAAGAGCTGGGGCATGCCGTCCTGGAACTGGAACGACGCCAGCGTTTCCGGCGGGGCGCCCAGTGAGGCGAACGAGTCGGGCGCAAAGCGACCCTGGAACGCAATGTTGTGGATGCACAGAGCAGCCTTGGTGTTGAGCAGCTGTCCGGCTGCGTTGTGCTGCGCCTTGAGCAGCACGGGCAGCAGCGCCGAGTGCCAGTCGTTGGCGACGATGACCGTCTGAGCAGCATCCCCGGGGGCAAAAGGCAGCGCCGAAGACAGGCTGGCCAGCGCGGCGTGGCAGAAGAGCGCGAAGCGGGCGCTGTTGTCGCGGTAGTCGGCGCCTGAGGCTGCTCCGTACAGCTTGCTGCCCGTCTTGCCCTGAACCTTGGCCAGGAACAACGGGTGGTCCACGAACACGCGGTGCACACCAGACTTGAACTCGTGGAAGAAGCGCACAGTCTGACAACGCCGCAGAGCGTCAGTGATGCAGCCAGGGAAGGCATTGGAGAGCGAGCATTGGTGCGAGAGAGATATTAGGGCCGCCTCTTCGCGCTATGCCGTGCGCACCTCGCCCAGCACAGTCACAGTCACACCAGTGTCCCACGCGCCAGCGTACTGGTCGTAGCTGTGCAGCGCAAGGCGCGTCAGCACAGGGAGCAGCGGAGTGGATGGGGTGGTTAAGCGCAGAGCTCAGTGCGGCATCGCACCGGGGAGTGATCGAGATCACGGAGTGTCCGCGCTTCGCCAGCTCGATGGGCAGCGATCCCACCTGCGCGGAGGATGAGTGGCGAGGCGTGAGAGGGGCGGGCGAAGGCGCAGGGAAGAGTCGGGGAGGGTGGTGGTTAGGAGGCTTCCGAGGTCCGTGGGCAGAGTTGCACGCACCACGTCGCCCAGGCCGCCCGTCTTGGACCAGGGCGCAACCTCCGCGGAGACAAAGACCACGTTGAGCGGCTTGGCGGACTTCTCCACCGGCGGAGCGGCGACGGAAGACTTGACGGCGGACTTGGCGGTGCCGGCCGCCGCGCGCGCGGAGCGGGCCACAGTCTGTCCCCGCGCAACCGCGTCAGTCACGCCGCGTGGCGCGGCGACGCGTGAGAGCGCACCCGGCGCTGAGAAGCCACGCGAAGCAGAGGCGACGGCAGTCCGGCGGAGAGCCGGGAGGAAAGCGGAGTACGCAGCGTCGAAGTCATAGACGCCATAGTGCAGACGAGGCGAGACAGTGCTGTCAGGACACAGACTCACGGCGAAACGCCCAGCGGCGGTGGCCCCCCCGCCGGCGCGCCCGGCCGGGCGCGGTCGTACAGACAAATCGGGCACAACGGGCGCGCACAACAACAGCTCTCACACTGGCGCCTCTATGCCTTCGTCTGGGTCCATCTCGCCGCGACTGGCGGCGCAGCGTCTCGGCCCCGCATCTCGGCCCCACATTCCGCAGGACAGCTCCAACGCTGCACAGGGTATCTTCGAGCCGCTCATGGATGGCAGCGCAATCTTGCGCATACCTCCGCCCTCGAGTCTATCAACCCGCCGCCCAGCGCATGCGCGGCTGGCAAGGCGTGCGGGCAGGCTTGTCATGCGGCTGCGGTTGCGCAAGAGCCGCGGAGCTCACCCCGCACGCGTTCACAGCTTCTCTGGGCCATCGAGCGGCGCCTGCGCGGCCTCGGCGTGCGCTTGCGGCTCGTCAGGCTGGAGCTTGGGAGGCTGCAGGTGTGCGATGGGCTTGACGACGAGGCTAGGTCTTCTCTGCGGCGGCGGTCTGTGCAGCAGGGATGCCCCTCCCAGTGAGAGGAGTCCCTCCTGCGGTGGTGAGGCTGTGCGAGGCCGCTTGGGCGGTCCCGCCTGCGGAAGGGACTCCCGGTCAGTGTCCGCCTCGTCCCCGTAGTCAACCAGGCGAGCCAGCGGGCTGGGCGGCGAGCGCGGGGGGATGGCGGAGACGCGCTGGGGCGGGGGGGGAGAGAGGGACCGGTGGGCGGTCCCGTCTGCAGGCGGGGCGGCCTGGGGAGCCGGGTGCGGGGGCCCAGGCCCAGCCGCCGGCCACGCGGCGTCCTCGCCCTCGCCTCCGTCGCTGAAGAAGTAGCTCTCCTCTCGGGAGTCCATGCTGCCGTGCAGCCTGGCACCTGGCATCCTGGCAGCCGGGGTACACCGCTGGTGCAGGCTCAGCCCGGGCTGGGTGGCGCCGCCGCCGTACGCCCCTCCACCCCCGAGCAGCCTCCCAGGGCCCGGGACCCCCGCCATCGCCGCCTGCTCAGCTTCCTCCCCCTGCTCGCAGCGCCTGCGCAGCGCCGCCACCACGGCGGCATCCGGTCCGGTCGGCCCGGCGGCCGCTGTCAAGCGCGCCCCGTACTGTTCCCACACGTGCGCCACCAGATTTCGCCCCCCCTCCCGACGCACCCACTCCAGCAGCTCCAGCAGCGTGCTCTGCAGCAGGTTGTTGCGCCCCCGGTTGCGCTCCAACAGGCCCACCACGCTGTCGAACAGCGCCTGCTTCACAATGTAGCGCACGTAAAACTCGTCGCGCAGCTCGCAGCAGGCGCGCAGCACACGCACGCCAGCCACATGCAGCAGCGCCTCCCTGCGGGAAACGGTGAGGCCCAGCACCTTGGCGCCCAGGTTGTTGCGCAGGATGTAGTATTTGATGCGGTAATTGTGGTGCTTCACGCAGAAGCACAGCAGCTCCAGAACGCTCACCAGCGTGGCCACGGACACGTCACAGCCAGAGGCGCCCCCCGCGGCTGAGATTGTGTCCAGCAGGCTGGGCATTGCGGCGGTGTAGAACAACTCCAGAAAGTCGTTCTTCTCAACGGCCTGCTCCATGCTGTCCGGATCTACCAAAATGCGCAGCACCTCCAACACAGCGCCCTGCACGCCATCACCGTGGTGCTCATGCGGCCCTTGAGAGGCGCCTAGGAAGCGTTCAACCAAAACCCTAAACAGGGGGTGGCCGTCCTGACCCATCAGAAACGCCCGAAGGGCGCCAGGGTCGTGACACAAGAAGCAGGAGAGCACCTCGACGGCGGCGCCCCACACGGCGCTGTGTGGCGCTCTGAGGGCCGCTGTGAGCACCTGAAAGGCCCCATGCGTGGTGAGCGCCAGGAACAGCTGGTTGCGCGACGGCGGCTGCAGGTGTCGCGCCAGCAGGGTCATCTCCTGGAGCATGGCCAGCAGGTCCGCGAAGGCTGTGCTGCCGGGCTGCGCAGCTGCCAGCTTGGCAAACAGCTCAGCCAGGAAACCAGGCTGCGCCTGGAGCGCCAGCAGCACATCCACGTGGTTGAACAATGCCAGGGAGGACAGCGTGCTGTGCGTGGCGTCGTCCAAAGCGTGCGGAAGCACCACATCCTTCAGAAAGGTGATGCGAAACGTGTCCTGGATCTTATCACGGGTGCTCTGTGCGGCGATGGGCACCAGCTCGCGAGGTTGCACAGCACCAGCCAGTGCCGCGCGATGATGCGGGCGCTGCTGCGGTGCAGAGGCGTCATGCTCCAAGCATCCGCACACATCCGCGAAATGCTCAGCGCTGATCAGAGCCTCCAGCAAGGAGGTGTCGTTGAGCAGCACGAGCGCTTTGACCACCGCTGCGCAGGATGCACAACCCGGAAGGTCGTCCAGGTCCTCGCACATCCTGTACGTGTCCAGCAGGCGGCGCAGGTAGCGCGGTCGTAGCGCCAGAGCAGCCAGCTGCGCGTGCGCGAACGGCGAGGCGGTTGTGAGCGTGTGAAGCAGCGCGTGCAGCTGAGACAGCTCCGGCGCAGGCAACTCGCTGGGGGGGCGACCAGACCACGCTTCCCCGCCGCCACCGCCGGAAACACTTCCGTACAGACCCCCTTGTCCGGCGCCTCCGAACTCGAACGAGTCCGTCAAAGACGCGCGACGGCTCGGTGCGTCCATCTTTGCTGACGCCACTGCCGCTTGCACTGCTGCCCACACAGCCGTGGCGCCGGCGCTTTCCTGGAAGCTCACGGCCACGTCCGTGTTGGACGAGGGGTCTGACCAGGTGATGATCGTGTCTGGAAGAACAGAGGTTGGCTCAGCGCAGGCGCAAACCTAACGACCACGCCGGGCGCAGCGCACGAAGCAAGACTCCGAGAAACATCTCGCTGCGCAGGCCAGCTGTGCTGCCCACTGGGTGCGCTCGCCCGGAGCGGCGTGTGGCGACGCTTCGCGGATACGTCTGTGCGAGCTGCGCGTCCCAGCAAAGTGCACTGCGTAAACACGCACACGCACCTCCGTTGTGTTGGTACATGTCCTCCGTACTGATCTTGTGAACCATCAGCGGCGTGTGCTCCGTCTCGTGCGTCACAAGCAGCGCGACGCACTGTTGCTCCTGCGCACATGAACGAGAAGACGACTTGAGACTCGACGAGACACACCGCTGCTCTAGCAGGCAAGGCGCGCCTCCACAAACTCCACCCGTGCGTGCCCCGTGCCCTGGTCCTCCCAGGCGCCCACGTCGTTGAGGCGGTACAACTTCACACGCCACGCGCCGGGAGGCTCGCCCCCAGCGCCTCCCTCTTCGCCTTCCACCATCGCGCACCAGCCAGCACCAGGCGGAGCGGGACGGCCAGAATAGGCCTATAGCCGGCGAGCAGGGCGCGCGCGTGTCCTCGCTAGAACAACGCACACACGTATGACCGCGCGCTTCCGCTTTGTGTTCGACGCCTCTGTCAACGCTCGCTCCTTCGCAAGCGCTGTGCTGTGTCATGAGCAGGCAGCACGCCTGGCGGAGCAAGTGCTCACCTGATCAGCCGCGCTCTGTGCATCGGCGTGAACGACTACAATGGCGTCTCCCTTTCACCAGCGCCAGCGCAGGACGCGCGGGCCGTGGCTGAGGCTTTGGGAAGCTGCGGCTGGGACGTCTGCCTGTTGCTGCAGCCCAGCGCAGCAGATGTGAATCGCGCGCTCTCCAACCTGGAGAACGCTCTTCAAACCGGCGCCAAGGCGCTCGTCTTTTTCGCCGGTCACGGCGGCGTGCTGAACGGCGACAACTACTTCATCATCGAGGGTGCGTGCGCCTGAGCGGCTGCGCCGACCGAGCACATGACGCGCTTACCCCGGCGGTTACAGGAATCGCGGCGGACCGCGCGATGCGAAGCAAGGCGCTCAGCGTGAACGAAGTGTTTGCCAAACTGAGCGCCAAGGCGTCGATGTGCTGCGTGTGGGCTGACGCTGCGCGCGAGCCGGCGCTCGCGTACGAGCGTTCTGCTTCCACCGCACACCAGAAGGGCCTCCTCGCGCAAAACGTGCCCTCCAACTGCCTTCTGGCGCTGTCCTGCGCCCCCGGCTGCCTGGCCCCCAGCAGCGCGCGCGCGGGCGGCGCTGACGGTGAAGCTACCGGCGCATTTGCACGAGCACTGCTTGCGCACGCGCTGCAGCCCGGCCAGCCCCTGCCCGCTGCGCTTGCACAGGCGCATGATCAGCTTGCACAAGAAACCAATGGACGACAGACGCTGTGGGTGTGCAACACCCTGTCCAGTACAGCCTCTGCGCAAAGTGATGCCCTCTGCCTGGTGCCGCTGGCACCCGCAGGCGATGGCGCTCAGTTCTACCAGTCTCCCGAGGATGCGGCTCTGGAAGCAGCCGCCGCAAAAGATGCGATGAGCGCATTGGACGCGGCTGAACGCGCAGCCAGCCTCCCGGCAGCTGCGGCGCTGCTGGCAGCTGCTGTGGACGGCCCTGCGTCGCGCGTCGTGCTGCCGCGCGCATGCCTGGTGCTGGGCCGCATTGCGGCTGCAATGGCGGCCACATCAGGCCGAACAAGCGCAGAAGCTACAGCGGGGTTCCGTGCCTTGGTGGCGGCATGTCGAGCGTCCCAGGGCACCACCGCTGGGGCGCGCACTGGCGCTCTCGAGCTCTGTCTGAACGCAACGTGGGCCATGTCGCACCTGCTAGCCCTCGGGGGTTCTACCTCTTCCACCCGGCAACGCCAGCAGGAGGCTGCGGTGGCGGCGGGTTGCTGCGAGTCTGCTCTGGCTGCGCTGCGCGCGCACGGCGCCGCATCTGCGAGCATCTCGGCGTGCGCGTGCCGTGTGGTTGAACTGCTGTGCGTGGACTCTGCCGGCAGCTGCGCTCGCGTGCGCGACCAGGGCTGCATCGAGCTGCTCCTCTCCACCGCGGCACACCACAGAGACGGCGACGGCCCAGCCTGCCTGGCCAGCCTGGCGGCGCTGGCGGTGCTGTGTCGCGACGTGGAGTGTCGTCGTCGCGCCGTCGCGCTGGGCGTCATCGCACAAGCCGTGGGATGCTGTTCCTCAGCCTGCCTGTGCGGGCGCCACGCGCTGAGCGCCTGCGAGGCGCTCAGGCTTCTCCGGGTGCTCTGTCAGTGCCCCGGGGCCGCGCGCGCTGCTGCGCTGCACGCGGGAGCGCTTGCAGCGGCCGTGGCTTGCCTCACTGCGCACCCCCAAGAGCCTCAGCTGGCGGAGCAGGCCCTCTGGGTGGTGTGCCTCCTCACCTCCCAGCCTTCATCGCCGCAGTCGGGCGACCCTCCGACCGGCGCCACAGCCACAGCCGCCCAGGGCGCTGATGTGGCGGCCGTACAGGCGGTGGCGGCCGCGCTGCGCTCTCACACGGCCACGGCGGCGGTGCAAGCGCTGGCATGTCGCGCGATGCGCAACCTGACCGCCGATTCGCGCAACGAAGCCGCGGCCACGCAGCTTGGTTTCTTCGAGGGGCTGGTGGAGAGCGTCACACACCAGCGGGCGGGCGCAGAGCAGGCGCGGAGCATGGATGCGCGCCTGGAAGTCGCTGCGCGTCGAGGCGCGGCGCGGGAGGGCGGCGCGGAGGAAGCTCTGAAGGCAGCCTTGGCCAGACACGGCGACGGAGCCGGCAGTCGCTTCGTTGCGGCCGCCGCCGCTTTGGCGTTAGAGGAGTCATCCATACGCGCGTGAAGTTTTGAAAAAATAGAGAGATCATGTGGCGCGCTCTCTCACGCTCGTCTTGTGATGCGCAGTGGCACACCTGCGGCGGGGGTGACGGTAAACCCAACCGACGGGTGCCAATCCACCGGCACCCCGCCCCCAGGCACCCACCGCACGCAGCCCACCAAATGGCGCAGCGTCACCTTCAGCGCAGCAGTGGCTAGCGCTGCTCCAGGACACAGTCGAGGGCCGCATGCAAACGGCATGTATGCCGCACTTTGGGCGTCGCTCAACGTCCTCAAAGTGTCACCGTTGCCGCCATCGGTGGTGAGCCAACGATCCGGAGTAAAAGAGTCCGCATCTGCTCCCCAAGCCGAGGCGTCTCTCTGCACTGCATGGAGCCACACTGCGACGCCGCACTCGTCCGGCAACGAACACTGGCCGCCTGCGCCGTGGAGCGCGCGCACCACCAGCGGCGCGGGCGGGTGCAGTCGCAGCGTTTCTCGAAGCACGGCGTCGAGGAGCGGTGGTGCGTGCGCGTGCTCGCAACAGCGTCCAAGACGCTCTTGTACATCTTCTTGCTCCGCCAGGTGCAGCATGCACCATGCCAGGGTGGCCGCCTGCGTGTCGTGCCCCGCAAACAGCAGCGTAGCGGCACAGTGCAGCGCGTCAGAGGACGTCCGTTTGCACCCCATGTCCTCGAGGATCTCGCCCAGCGGCGACGAGCTGCTGGCGCGATGCACCGCGTGCGCTGCCAGGAGGTGTGCGGCCTTGCAGGCTGTTCGCTCCGCTCGTCCCAGAGGTGTGAGGAGGGCGTAGAGGGGGCCGGGCAGGAGCCAGGCCCACAGCGAGCGAGCGCGCGCGGGCAGCACCGCGCGCAGAGTGGTGGCGGCCGCGACGTAGGCCTTCTCGAGGCGCGCGTCCGCCAGGCGCGCGGAGGTGAGGAAGCGAAACGTGGAGCGCAGCGAAAGCGCCTGCAGCTGAGGCAGCAGGTCGCAGCTCACGCTCCCCTCAGCGCCGCGCAGCTCACGCAGCAGCTCCTCGCTCAGCGTCGCAGCCTCCTCGCGGGCAGCAGCTTCCAGCGGCTGGGTGCCGGCTGCTGCAAACGCCTTCATCACGGCTGCACGCTTGGCCCGCCACCCCTCCCCGTCAGCCGTGAACACGCCGGCCCCTACGAAGCCCTTGAAGGCGTCGTAGAAGGGCGCCTTGTGGTGTGACGCCAGCGCCAGGGCTGCGCGTGCGAGCACCGGCGAGCCGACGTGCACGACGCAGGCCGAGCCCAGCAGCACGCCGTAGGCCCCCCTCGGCGCTTGGGCGCACCGGGCGCGCACCCTGTCCAACAGGTTGCGCCGGCTGGCTGCGTAGGGCCGCCAGGCGAGCGAGGGACGCCACGCACGCTCCGGCAGACCGCAGCGCCACAGCGCTGTTCTCGCGCGACCCCGCCGCACGAGAAACGCCAGCACGCGCAAGCAACACAGCAGCAGCAGTAGCAGCGTGGGGGCATGGGCGAGCCAGCCCGCGGGCATGCCGCGGCTGCAGGAGCCCAGGGCCGCAGAGCTCACAAGTGCTATCCCAGTGCAGGCAGTTCCTGTATCGACCGCGCGGAATGCCAGCTCCTGTGCGGTGGTGGCGTGAACCAGCGGAGGTTCCTGCTTTCACCACAGGCAGGACCACCTGCACGCACTCACCACTCACAAGCACTCGTCGGTGCAGATTCCTCGCTCTGACACGCAACCATCATCAACACCACCCTCCTTCTCCTCCACACATCCCATGCAGAGCGTCTCTCACGCCCCCCGGCGCCCCTCTGCAGGCACGCCCTGTTGCGCCAGCGCATCCGCCCCCGTGATGCCGTCGCTCAGTTTCGCGAACGCGTCGCTGGCGCTGGGTTGCCAGCTCGGAACGGTGACGGTCACCGCTTTGCGGTTGTTTGCTGCCACGGAATGAATGATGGTGGCAGTGCGCGCTCGCACCACAGTCTGGCCAGTGGCCGTCCCCGCAACGCCCGCAGACGCCTCCAACGCCGCGTTCAGAAAGCGGCTGATGACGCCAGACGCATCCACGTCCGCAAAACCGCGCATCTGGGAAAGTTGAGCCAGCGCTTTGTTAGTTCGAGACTTCAAGGCGACAGTGCCTTTCCTAGCGCACTGCGGCGCACCATCGCCTCTGCCCGCGCCTGGTTCTCGTCCAGCGCCAGCGCGTTGAACTGGCGAGCGCGCTGCTCGTCCAGCTCTGCGGCTTCTTGCATGCGGTCGCTGCTCTCCGAGGCGAGCACCAACAGCCGCGAAGCCTGCGCGGCTCGGCGGGAAGCGTCGCTTTCCGCCAGCGCAAGCAGCTGCGCGACGCGGGCCGTCTGCTCTTCGAAGGAGGAGGAAGACAGGAGAGCAGCGGCAGTTGGCAACATGGACTCCTCACCCGCACCGCCTCGGAAGTTGCGGCTCACGCGCTGGTACGCGGCGCGAGGCGACACGCTGCGGCGCGGAGCGCCACGGAGCAGCTGAGGAGCGGTGCGCGAAGGAGAGCTTCCTCGCAGCAGGGGCAGCGCCAGCGTCTGCATGCTTTCCTTGCCCTGTCCAAAGGGCTGAGAAGCAGCAGAGAGCGAGGAGAAGCCGAGGGTAGAGCGCAACGTCGAATATCTGTTCGAGCGCGCAGGAGTGGAATCCCTATCTCGGCAGAATCGTGCTCGCCAACGGGCCGCCCGCCTGCCTGACCTTGCGTCTGTGCAGTGCGTCGCAAAACATAGTCTCCCATGACACTCCGCCAGGTCAACGCTCACCGCTCAAACAACCAGCGGCTCCTTCTCTAAGGACCGGCCCTGCAGGATGGCGGCGCCCGTTGGAAAAGCCTGCGTGGCCCATCCGCTGAGCTCCCGATGGCTTGGCCGCGGCCGGAGCGGCCCCGCGGACATTGACACCGCTGGCTGAGCCGCCATTGCGACCAGCAGCGCATTCACGCTCTCCACCGGCGCAGAAACAGAGGCGGAGGCCGCAGACGCGGTGACGCTGTCTGCGTGAGGCGCATGATTGCGGTGTGCGCGACGCGACTTGGAGTGGTGTGTGCGGCCCTTGTGCGTTTCGCCCTCTGAGGTGGCGCCAGCGCCGTCACAGCTGCTGCCGCCGGCGATCAGCCCCTGCATGGCGCTCTGATAGCTGAAGGGCACCGGATGCGCATCATCCGGAGAGCGATACAGCGCAAACGTGCGCGTCGCATTGCTCTCCTCATCCGACGCACAAGCCTGCACGCGGATGCACACCGGCGATGCCTGCACCGGCGGCGCGTCGTCCAACGCAGGCTGCGAAGGCTGTACCGTCTGTGCCAGCGCCAAGGCGGCGGGGGAGTCCGGCGTGCCCCGGCGAAGCATCGACAGCAAGATGCGGGCCTCCCGGGCAGGCAGGGTCTCCTCTGCGGCGCTGTCGTCCAACAGACGGGCGCAGAAGGCCCACAGGGATTCCGGGCGGGCGAAGATGCGGCCCGCCAGGGTTAACGGAAATACCCCGCTGAGGGGCGTCCCGGGGGAAGGGCACAGCTTCTTGACCCACTGCGGCGCCGCGTGGGCCCCGTACGCGGCGCTTCGCGTCTCGCGCGACTGTGGCTGTTCGTCTTCCGCGGGCGGGGGGGACTCGGCAGGCTCGCCCGAGACGCAGCTGCGAACAGTGCGCACAGACGCGCCGTTCACGCGACCACTGGACGAACCAGCGCCACGCGACTGCTGACACGCGGAGGCGTGCGTGAGTGATGAGCAGAAGGCAGCGTTGCTACGAGGCGCCAGAGATCCGCCAGGTAGTTAGCCCTAGCCGTCCATGCGCACTGGCTGAAGCTTGCACCGCCTCTCTCTTTGGGCTCGCACCCCGAGCTGACTTAGCACCAGGGTTGACGTGAGGCGGTTGATCTCGCCCAGACGCGCTTTGAGCTCTTCCGCGGCGTTCTCAGCCGCCAGGGCGCGCGTCTCCGCGGCACTGGCTGCGGCGGCGCGACCTGCGGCCACGCTGGCGCGCTCAGCCGCGGCCGCAGCCAGCTTCTTGTGCGCCGCGGACAGCTCGCCGCGAGTGCGCTGAAGCTCAGACTGCGGAGAAAGAGCGCGCATGAGTCCACGTGAATTGTCACAGCGTCAGTGAGCAGAGGCACACCTGAAGGTCGCCAAGCGTCTGCATTTGCGCGGCTGCTTCGGAGCGCAGGTCCCGGATCTGCGCGTCAAGCTCAGGAACGCCTGTCCAGCGCTGCAGCCAAGAGGTGAAGTCGCGACGGCTGCAGGGCACCAGAGCGCCCCTCAGCGCGGCGGCGCCCACGCGCGCCAACGCGCCGCGCGATAACACCAGGGAGCCCGCCGAACGCATTGACGAGAGAAGGCGATACAGATAGCTAGGATATGCGACTGCATGTCGGACGACGTACAACAAGACAAGGGACGAAGGCGGTAGAAAAGTGGTGAGGCGCTTGACGTGGAGATGGGTGTGGATGAGGTCTCGATGGCGAGTGCGAGTGCGGCAGTGGAGGATGAGGAGGAGGATGCTGAAAGCGAGGCGCTTGACCCTGCTGCTGCCGAGGCTGCTCGCGTCAAGAAGGCGGCCAAGAACAAGGCCAAGAAGGAGCGTCTCAAGGCGAGCAAGGCGGCCGCGGCGGAAGGAGGCAACGCTTCAGGAGGTGAGTGAGCGCACTACCCCGGCTAGCGCATACCCTCCCGCCCACCGCACCTACGCTCACGCCCGCACCGCGCACGCGCACCAGGCCCTGCAGCGCCGGCGACGCTGAGCAGCAAGGTTGGCCCAAAAGGTAAGCTTCCTATCCTATCGCCCTCACCCCTTTGGAACCCTGGTCGTGCAGCCGTCGCCCCTGCTCACAAGAGAGGCCCGCCTGGCGTGCCCACTTTGTCGGTTGCGCTGCTCTCTTTGGCGCCTGATCTTGTGGCGCAGGCGGGAAGCTCCCTGTGCAGACAGAGCCGCCTTCGCTACCGATCGACGCCTTTTTCCCCTCTGGCGTGTACCCTGAGGGCGAGCACCAAGCGTATGTGGACAACAACAGCTGGCGCACCACCAGCGCCGAGTGTCGCGAGCGGGACCGGTTGTCCAGCGACCTGCTCAACGACGTGCGGTGCGTGCGAGCCGTGCGCACTCTCCCCCCTGCGCTTGGCCTCACGCGTCCTCCACAGGAAAGCCAGCGAGGTGCACCGCACCGTGCGCACCTACATCCGCAAGATCGCGGTGCCTGGGGTGCGGCTGATCGACATGTGCGAAACGCTCGAGGAGTCGGTCCGCAAGCTCATCTCCGAGAAAGGACTCCAGGTGCGCCCCTTTCTGCCCTCGGCTCGGCGCTCCACTGCTCTGGCTGCCATCATTATAGAGTCACTGGCTTATCCGGTGTCCGGGTAGCTCTGGGCACCGCATGATACATCCAGCGCTCAGCGTAGCCTAGATGGAACCTCGACTTGTGTCGAAAGGTGAACCGCATGTGTGCCGTGCGCGAGTGCCCTCACCGGCTGCGTGCGCATGCGCAAGCCAGACAATACATCGCACGGCGTCGCTGAAGCGCGCTCTGCTTCTGCTCTGTTCTTTTTGAGGCTATAAGTTTTAGCGGACGAGGCAAGCGCTAAAGCCTGGCCTCAAAAAGAAAGAGAGAAAGAGAGCGCGCATCAGCGACGCCTGCTGCTGCCGCGCAACTGGACAGAACAACTCATGCTCGACTCATTCTCCCACTCACTCCAGGCTGGGGTCGCATTCCCAACCGGCTGCTCGCTCAACCACGTGGCTGCCCACTATACGCCAAACGGCGGCGACGACACTGTGCTGGGCTACAACGACGTGATGAAGCTTGACTTTGGCACTCAGATTGGCGGCCGCATCGTTGACTGCGCCATGACCGTCCATTTCAACCCGCGCTACGACCCCCTGGTCAACGCCGTCAAGGCGGCCACCAACGCGGGCATCAAAGCGGCGGGCATCGACGTGCGCATGGGGGACATTGGAGCCGCCATCCAGGAGGTGATGGAGAGCTACGAGGTCGAGCTGGATGGCAAGGTGTATCCAGTCAAGTGTTGCCGCAACTTGAACGGCCACAGCATTGCACCCTACCAGATCCACGCGGGCAAGAGCATTCCCATCGTCAAGGGTGGCGAGCAAACCAAGATGGAAGAGGGGGAGTTTTTCGCAGTGGAAACCTTCGGATCCACCGGCAAAGGGTGCGTGACGCGATGCGCTGCGGCATGGCATGCGATCCGCGGGGTGTGGAGGGGGCACACGGGCGCGGCGCCCCTTACAGCAGATGCGTCTGCATGGGGCAAGTCTGCGCGCCCGCAGCGGCTGAGGTTTCTCTCGGTCCTTGTACCCCCTCCCCTTTTTGCGCCTTCGGGCATCCCGCCACAATCTGAGCGCTCATAGTACTGCGCGGATGCACGCCACACCGCGTAGCCTCCAATGCTCTCCACATCTCACTCTCATTCAGCTCTTATTCGGTCTGAATCATTCTGGTTCTCATCCTGTGCTGGCGTGCACCCCCAGGTACGTGCACGAAGACTTGGAGTGCAGTCACTACATGAAGAACTTTGATTGCGGCCACGTGCCTCTTCGACTGCCGCGCGCCAAGACGCTGCTCGCGACCATTGACCGGCACTTCGGCACTTTGGCGTTTTGCCGGCGCTACTTGGACCGCATCGGCGAGAGCAAGTATTTGATGGCACTGAAAAATCTGTGTGACGCGGGCATCGTGGACCAATACCCCCCTTTGTGCGACATCAAGGGGAGCTACGTGGCGCAGTGGGAGCACACCATCGTGCTGAAGGCGTCAGGCAAGGAAGTGCTGAGCCGCGGGGAGGACTTTTGAGTTTCGCGGATAGGGCGGAAAGGAGCAAAACGCGCCCACGAACCAAAAACTGACCTGGGTGACCCGGTGACCTAATAGAAGCTGTAGGCTGCTCTACGATGGTGCCCATGGGCGCCGTGTGCGTGCGCAACCTGCGCGAGGACGTGACGGTGGACGACATCGAGATGCTTTTCGACCGCTACGGCGTTCAGGCGGCGCCCATGTCGCTGGCACAGCCCCAAGGGCGGTGCATCATACGATACGCGGACGAGAAAGACGCGGCATACGTCGCCAAAGTGCTGGACGGTGCGCTGCAAGTGAACGAACGGCCAGACAAGACGGAGACTGCAGCGAGGCTGATGCGCGTTCCCACACAGGCTATGTGTTTGCCGGACGCCCGCTGCACGTGCGGCTGCTGCCTGCAATGGCGCACGAGCGCAGCGTGGTAGTCGCACACGGCACGTTACAGTGCGTTGCGCAGTCATCGGAGGCGACAGAGCGAGAACTCGGGCCTCGCCAGCTTGCGCGCGCGCCAGGCGCCACCATCCGAGTGTGCGTGCCCATCGCTACGAGGCGCGCGTTCGCGCTAGCTGCCGCAGTTTGGATCACAGCTGGCCAAGAACGAGACACTTGGAGCGTTCTCATATCCCATTGCAGGCAGCACCTCGATCCGCACAGCCTGGCGCGCTGTCAGCTGATCAGCCGTGGCGTGGTTGGTTCGAACTCAAGCAGCACTGATTGGCGCGACGGATCCGGCAGCATCACCTACCTTTTGGACTGTGCCCCTGCCCAGTGCGAGCTGCTGGTGAGCGCCCTGCGCGCGCAGAGCATCCACGCGGAGGTAATGCCTGCGTCGCCGCCCGCGCGCGCACAATCCTCTGGCTCTTTGCCTGCACACCGCGGTTCGCGCTCCCGCTCGCCGCGCCGGCGGCGGAGCCCCGGACGGTCGCCGCCCTACCATAGGCACCCGCTGGTGGACGATGCGCCTTCCCTCCAGACGCCTTCCCTCCAGACGCTCCTTGTTCCGCAACCTCCGTTCGACTGGGCCTGGGCACCACGTCAGAAGCCTGTCCGACCCTGGGCGCCGCCGCCGCCAGGACCGGGCCAGGGCACAGGTGGCTGGCGCTGAAGCTGCTGGCAGGGGCAAGGGCAGCCTGGGGCAGGATGGCGGTGGGTGGGATGCATGGTCCATGGTGTGGCGTTGTTTTCAAAGCAACACGCTGAAGCAATATGTATCGTCTCTGCTCTGTCAGGTTGCCAGCAGACGCAGGCGTGCTTTCATACGAGCGGCGGTGGCGTATTGTCGAGCCCAGCCACGTGGACTAGAAACACACGCACATAACCAGTAGTCGTACTACGACGTACGACACGGTTTGTTCACTGTGCAGCGCATGCTGCTCCGTTTTCTGCAGCAGCAGTGGTTGCTCCACTGACGCACCTGGTCCATGCTTGCCCGCGTGCTGCACACCGGTGCAACGCTGCGCGTTGCTGCTCCCTCCGCCCGCCGTGCAATCGCGCACCTCGCTCCGAGCGGCGAGTGGCTTGAGGTGGACACGTCAGCGCCTCTGGAGCCTGATACAGTGACGTTGCGACTAGGCATCTGCGGCGAGGCCCTTGACACCATCGGTGACGTGTGCTCCATTCGATGGGCCGCGCCCGCGGGAGGAGCACTGGACGCAAACGCTGCTGTGGCTGAGCTGCACTGGGAAGGGTTTGAGGTGTGTGCAGCAGTGGTAGCACGTCATAGGCACACGTGCTGTGGCGCCACATACTGACTGAGTCGCTCGTGCTGTCGCATTCGCAGCGCAGCGCGTCAGACGAGCTGTACCATGCCACGTGGCGCAACGCCAAGGGCGTGCGGCGAGTGGCAGTACCGCTGCCTGCGCGTCTCCTGTCACTGAACTCCAGCTTGACGGCTGGAGGGCTGGATGAACAGGCGTGGCTTGCGCGCCTGCTTGTGCGACGTACAGCCTGGGAAGCCTGGTGTGCCGCCCAGCGCTTGCAGCAAGCTGCAAGCGGCAGCACATGACGAACACTATCTAGACTGATTGAGAGAGAGAAGTATTTTACAAACGTTACGCGCCGCCAGCCCCGGCAGGCACTTCAGTAGCAGAAGTGACTGATCTAGACTGATCGAACTCTGGAACTGTCGAGCGAGTGTTCGTGTGTTGCTGTGTTCGAAACGTGTACCTTGTGCTCCTGTCCATCGCATGGCGTGCATACGCTTCAGAGCCTAAAGCTTCACAGAAAGGAGCCTGAGTGGTGACTGCTTGCATGTCAACGCACGACCGACCTTCTCCCGTGTCGCTCGCTGGCTGCCCATCGCGGAGGCCCCGCCGCAGCGCTGTGCAGCCCCCGTGCTGCGCCAAGGGCGGCAGCTGGCTTCCCAAGGCACCTCGTGTGGTGGTCAGCACACGCAAAGAGGACGTGCGTCTGGAGGAGCTGCTGCCCCTGCTACGCTCAGCGCTAGACGCGCCGCAGCTGGACACGGCTCGCGTGGCCGCCGTGCTGGCCAATGCCAAAGTCATAGCCGCAGCGTTTGCCACCAACTCGACGGACGCTGTCGCGCCCCAGACTTCTACCGGCTCCTCTGCTTCGCTTTCCTGGCTCATACCGCGCCCTCCACTGCGACAACTCGTGGGTTTCGCACGGGTCAGTGGAGACAGCGCCCTGGTGGCCATCCTGCACGACGTTGTGGTCTCACCCACTCATCGCCGCTCTGGAGTCGGCTCTCAATTGGTTCGCTCCTGCCTCTCCCAGCTTCGCAGCGCGGGCATCGGCGACATTGGTGTTGTCTGTCCCTCTCACTGCGAAGCGCCTCGTGCGTTCTTCGAATCGTGCAGCTTCGGGCCCGACAAAGAGGGCGCTGTGTATATGGCGCTGCCGCGCCTGCACCTGGATGCGCGCCCGGAGCCGCAGACGTATCTACGCATGGATGCGCTGCGTGAGGCGATGCTGCGCCGGCGGCGATGCTGCGCCGGCGAGGAAAAAGACTGAATAAGCTTGAAACGTGATAGAGTGCACGGCTCCCAACAAGTCATCACTTCACATTGGTCTGTTCTCTGCCCCAGGCAGTGACGCTCACTTGTACTTGCTCATGATCCTGCGCGCCTCCGCCAAAGGGTCCGTCTCGTCCCCGTCCTCCTCCTTCTCTGCAGACGTAGTCCCGCTTGCGCGGCGCTTGCGCGCTTCTCCGTCTGAGCTTTGGGTGATTGTCCACGCCACGAAGGCGAGCAGCAGCAGGAGCTGTGTGTGGCTGACTCAGCTCCGCGAGGGGGGCGCGCGAAGGAAGCACGTACCACAAGCGTGAAAGCCGTGTTGAGCAAGCTCTTGAGAGCCCAAAAGGAGAGACCACCTCCTATGAGTACCACGCCGGCTTTGCGGCCCACCAGGGGCACAGAGGAAGGCAGCGCTTCAGCCAACGTCTCCACCAACGGCTCTGCCGTGCGCCACGCCTTGCGCGCGCCCTCCACCACACCGCCGCCCTCGTCGCCTCCCCCCACGCGCGCCAGGCACGCGCGGCGAGGCTGTGTCGTGAGCGCTCTCAAGCACTGTGGGCGTCCAGGCAGCCCTGGGGATGCGCACACGCGGCGCGCTCTCACGCGCGCAGAGCCCACGCAGCGACACGTCAGCAGGCTGGAGACTTGCATCCCAGAGGCGAGCAAGCAAGAAGAGGCTCGCCGGGCAGCGTCAGTGACGCCAATGACACGCAATCGTACGACATGTGGCTGCCCGCCAGGCTCGCGTTTGTGCGCCCCTCGCCTGGCATGTCTTCGCTCCACGCGTGGTTAAGCGCGCCGCCCAGCAGCAGGGGGGTGCACGACCGCTACGCTGTCGTTCGCCCCCAGCCCGCTTGTGTTGCGTCCGTTTCTGCGCGTCGCCGCCGCGCGTGCTGCTGCGCTGCAGATGAGGCTGAGGAAATGCCTGCTGCGGTGGAGGCTCCACCGCCGCCCGCGCGACTGCGCAGTCCATACGCCGCACCTCTCGCCTCGCGCCCCGGCGCACCCGCGCCGCTCCAGCCACTCCCTTCCTCTCACATGGACAGGGGCTCCTGGGCCAGCGCCGGTGCTGGCGGCAGAGCCGCAGAAAGCGACAGCGGCACTCCACGAAAGGCTGAGATGTACCTCGTGCGCACCGACGGCTTCACTTGCACTCGTGAGACGGTGAAAGGTGCGCGCCTGGCACCTGCTAGTGCACGGCACCCGCTTTGGCACCCGAGCTGACGCTCTTTGCTACGTGCCTCTTTCTCTCTCTTTTGGGGCTAGACTCAACCTTGCGCTTCAGCCACCCCAGCACGCAGCAGCAGCTGCTCATCTGGAAGACGAAGCCCACCACGTGCGTTCACAGCGCCCCGTGCAGCCTCTGCATGTTGTGTACGTGGCCTCTTCTCAGTTTTGTTTGCGCAGTGTGCTTGTGCTCAAGAAGCTGGGCGACGAGTTGCTTCCTCAGTTCATGTTCGCGCTCCGTTCCTTGCGGGACGACTTTGGGCTGCGCTGCGTGGTTGAGCGGGACGTGTACGACCGGCTCTCCGTGTTTGACGGCTTCGGCTTTGTTTCAACCTTCTTCGTCACCGACGCAGCCAACGGAGAACTCGCAGCCACCACCGACTTTGTGGTGTGCTTAGGGGGCGACGGGGTCATCCTCCATGCCTCGTCTCTGTTTTCAGGCCCCGCGCCGCCCATCATCTCCTTCCACCTCGGCTCGCTCGGCTTCCTCACCACTCACCGTTTCGAGGACTTCAAGGAGGAGATATCCGCTCTCATCCACGGAGACGGGCTGCTGGGCGGCGCGTACATAACCCTACGCATGCGTCTTCGTTGCGAGCTGCTTCGGCGAGGCGTGCACGAGGGCACATACGAAGTTTTGAACGAGATGGTGGTGAATCGTGGCAACAATCCGTATCTCTCCAAGATTGAGTGCTACGAGCGTGACCGACTCATCACCAAAGTGCAGGCTGACGGAGTGATAGTGGCAACTCCCACGGGAAGCACCGCATATTCTGTGAGCGCCGGAGGGAGCATGGTGCATCCGTGCGTGCCGGCTATGCTGTTCACGCCCGTGTGCCCGCACTCCCTCTCCTTCCGGCCGGTCATTCTGCCGGACAGCGCCGAGCTGGAGCTGCGCATCCCCAAAGACGCGCGCGACACCGCCTGGGTCTCCTTTGACGGAAAATCCAGGCATGAGCTGCGAAGGGGGGATGCCGTTCGGGTGCGCATGAGCCCAAACCCGCTGCCTACCATCAACAAGGAGCTGCAGACCAACGACTGGTTCGGAAGCTTGGGCAGGTGCCTCAACTGGAACGAGCGGGTGGAACAAGGCGGCCTCACAAGCCTGGGCAACACGCCGCACATGCCGCACCCGTGATGAAGGTATACAAAATTTACAATATAATACCGGTATTTGCTTTGCTGCCTTCGCTCGTTGTTACGTTGTTGTCGTACGTCTTACGGAAGGACAGTCTGCGTCGGCGCCGTCTGCTCTGTCGCGAGCGTGGGCGGGCGCGCAGAGATGCTGGCTCCAAGCAGCGGGGTGTTAAGGGGTTCGGGTGTGCGGCGATGTACCCCTCTGAAGACGCGTGCTCAGCCACGTCGCGGCGTCTCGGTCGTCTCGGTCGCCTCGCGCGCGCGCGAGGCTGCTGAGGAGCTGTTGCGCGCTGCGGATGAGGACGCGGCATCGCGCGCTGTGGCGGCTGCGTGTGTTGCGGCTGCCTCCGCCGCCAGAACGGTGAGCAGCACCTGGTCTCTGTCGTACGACGCCGCGGCGTGGTGGGCCAGCGGCGAGCAGAGCGACGTGCTGAGCTCAGAGGCGCTGGCGACGCACCGCGACGCACTGCTTCGGTTGGAACAGCCCCCCCCTGCCGCCTTCGCCGCGGCCCTTGCTGCGCTGGACCCGGACACCCTGCAAGCGCTGTACAGCCCGCACGTGGCGCAGCTGCGTCAGCAGGCTCGCGCGCAGGTTGAGCGCGTCACGGAGGAGAGCGCAAGGCAGAGCAACGTGAACATTGCAGCCACTGCTGTGGCTGCGGAGGCGAGCGCCCGCGCCCGCGCGCAGCTGCTGGCGTTGCTGGCTCAGCAGCGGGAAGACGAGGCGGCGCTGAGCTGGCAGCTGTGGGCTGGTGTGCCCTCGAGGGCAGCCCCTTCACCCGCCGAGACTTCCACAGGCTCCGACGGGTCACCTTTTGCCGCAGCGGTGACCCGCGCTGCAAAGGGCCTCCTCACAGCCAGCGCGCCGACTGCGCCCGGGCTGCGCGATGCGTTGGCGCAGATGGTAGAGCGCAGCGTCTCCACAGACACCCTTGTGGAGGCTTTCCGTGACCAGGTGCGGGACTGTCTGGACACCGCGTCGCTGTTCGACCCCTTCCAGTTCGTGGCGCAGCCCAGCAGCGACGCGTTTGCGCAGATGGTGGAAGCGGCAGCCCCGGGGTCAACGCTGGACGGGGCAACAGTCGCTCCTCGGAGTGCTATTCCTTAATTCTCTTCATGAGTGATGAGTCATACAGTATTGCGTCACCCCTTCACAACGCTGGTGGTCTCACGCACCCACAAGCTGGGCATTGGCAGCGACGCCTGCGTGTTGGGGGCCACCACTGCCACGGGCGGCGCGCTCAGCGGCGCAGCAGCCTTTCGCGAGGGCGTCACGCCAGCCCAGCGCGACAAGATGGCCACAACTGCCGCTAACAGCGCCAGTCCGATGTAGCGCGCACTCTGATCTGCACCGCTGCTGCTGCGCGGCCAGCGCCCGCGGCCAGCTTTCGGGCCAGGCACCGATATGGGCGGCGCGGGTGGCGGCACGGGCGTGCGCGGGGGCGAGGGCGCGACCATGGCGTGAGGAGTTGAGTTGCGGAAAGCGTTCGCCTGATATAGGGCTTGCTCGCGCATAGCGTCCGCCCGTCGAGCAGCCAAGGCGCCCTGCTCCGCGTCGCGGGCAGCCTTGCGCGCCGCCGCGCGCTGAGCAACCAGCAGAGCGAGCGCTAGCTCCGCCTTGTGAGCCTCTGCCTTTGCAGCAGCGCGATCTGCGGCAGCGGCAGCCTCGATGGAGGCCTGCGCTGCTGCTGCTGCGAGCGCCCATGCGGCGCGCCATGCGCCGGCTGGCGTGAAATGGCGCGCTTGGAGCGGAGTGGTTGGGGCTGCAAGAGCAGCTGAGCGCACGGCTGCGTCCACCTGCGCACGCTCCTGCAGCACCGCAGAGGCGGTGTCCCACGCCACGGACCAGGCCGCCTGGAGGGCGCGCGGGGGCGCAGGCGCAGGCGGGGTGGCAGAGCTGCGGTCAGAGCCTGTGCGCGAGTCAGCTTGGAGCACCGAAGCCGTCGCTCCAACCTGAGACGCGGCAACCTCCCACGCCACGATCCACCCACGCTCCAGACCCTGCGCGCCTGCAGCCTGCGAGCGCGCCGCTGAGGAGGAGGCAGCCAAGACCGCAGCAGCAGCCTGCGTGCTCGCCGCAGCCTGCAGAGCGGCGGAGCGCTTCAGCTCCGCCAGCGCGTCAGCCTCCGCGCGCAGGGCAGCCAGCTCAGCCTCGGCGGCGCGGATCTGGGCGGCGGCGGCGTGGCGGGAGGCTGGAGAGGGCGAAGGCGCTGGGGGAGCAGCAGGAGGCGTCGGCTGCAGGGCGGCGCTGCGCTTGGAGGAGAGCAGTTGCAGCCGCGTCTCCTCCAGGCGCGCAAGCTGCGCTTCTTGTGCGTCAAGGGCAGCCTGGGCAGCGGCCAGCTCGGTGGCAGGGGTGCGTGGTGGAAGTGGGACTGTAAACGAGGGCGACTGCGAGGAGCCCGCCAGCGCCTGCGGGGCCGCCTGGCTCAGAGCCGCAACCTCCGAGCTGAGCGCGGTGACAGCCTTGAGCGAGGAGGTGGCCTGGCGTGCCAGCTGCGCATAGTAGGCGGACGGCGCGGAAGGAGGCGTCGAAAGAGCAGAGTCGTCTCCTGACAAAGGCCCCTCGCCCGCACGGCCGCGCGCGGAAAGGCCCACCAGGGAGGCGCGATGCAGGCAGGCGCGGCGCGGCGGCGCGCTGCCGAGTCCGCAGGGCGGCGCCGCCACGCACGCTGAGGCTGACAGGAGCCGCTGGGCCCAGCCCCGGGAGCGTGCCACGCGCGCGCCCGGCCACGCGCGCTGGGACAGCGGACACGCCATGTGGGCACTGCGAAGGCGGAGGCTTCCAATTTTGAAAAAAGAAAGGACCACCAACCACGGTCCACCGCCAACTGCGCCAACGAATCTACTCCTTGACCTTTCGCGCAAGCTCTGCGTCCATCCACCCCGCTCTGAGTCTGCTCCATCCGCCTAGAACTGCCACGTCAGCCGCATAGGTTCGGGCATCCCCCCGCCCCCAACGCGATCTCTCCCTGGCAACTGCACCGCTCTGCAGCAGCCACGCAGATTGCTCCCGCAGCACCGCATCCACTGCTGCGTCGGCCATGGGTCCACCTGGTGCGCGCGCAGCGCGCCAGCGTTGCGCGACGGCTGTCCAGAAGGGCGCGCAGTGGCGCGCGAGCAGACCAAAGAGCGACCCTGCGTTGTCGAGGACGTCGCACGAGGACGAACAGGAAGCCAGCGCCCGCCAGCCTGAAACGGCGGACTCGTCTCTTCCGCCGAACGCCAGGTTCTTGTCCCACAGCGGGCCGGGGATGAGCCTGGCGCCGTCGTATGACAGGAAGGTGCTCTTGGCGTACGCGTCAGGGTCGTTGCTCCACTCGTTCAACATGAAGAAGGTCACGAACGCGCCCACGTCCGCCACGGCACTGAAAGCAACCCAGTCGCAGGCGGCGCTGTGGTTGCCCGACGCCGACGCGGCCACCGCCAGAATATTCGCCAGAGCGCTCACACGCGCGTGCGTGTCGCCCGCGGCGGCATCGCCGGGATCCGGGCGCACCAGCCGCAGGCGCGAGGACAGCGTCGCGGGCAGCGGCACAAAGACGTCCTCTTCAGCTTCGTCCCAGGGATCAAAAGATGCCACGGTGACGTGGCCCGTGTCGCGTGCATTTGCCCTCGCAGCCTGTTCTGCGATCACATCCGGCCGTTGCGTCAGCCAGTACATGCCCTGGTCCTGCCCCGCCACGCTCAGCTCCACGGGCTGTGTGAGCGGCGCGGCCAAGCCCATTGCGCGGCTGCGGTTGAAGGTGAGCCAGTCGCGAAGCAGGGTGGTGTCGTCGTAGTTGGCGCCCAAGATGAGGGACGAGGAGGACGGATGCGAAGCCCACTGCGATGGGGACACGCCGAGCGCCGCAAACAGCTGGTGCGTGTCCGCCTTGCGCAGCTTGAGGGCGACGCTCTTCTTCGGGTAATCCCGGCGAGACGACTCGCCGCGGATGTGCGCCGCCGCGAGCATCTCCGTCCAGGAGGCGGCGCTGCAGCTGGCGGCGCGCAGTCGCACGGGCGTGTTGCGTGAGCCGCCTCCAGCCTTGCCAGCCAGCCCAGCCAGGTCCAGCAGCTGCGCATCCGTCGCCAGCGCAGGCAGCGCTGCGGGGCAGCCCCCTTGCGGGCGTGCAGACAGCGGGCGCCTTGTCGGCCGCGCCAGAAGCCACGCGCGCGAGGCGGAGTCGCCGGAGGCGTTGCTCTGACGGAGCAGCACGCAGAGGCCATCCGCGGCGCGGAGGGCGAACGTGTCGCAGGCGGCGCTGGACAGGCACGCGGAGCAGCACGCGCCGGCGTCTGTCACCACCAGCGCATTTACTGTGCCGCCAGGCAGGGAGCCAGTCTCCGCCAGGCTCTCGTTCACGCGCAGCTGCGTCGCGTTAGTGCCACACGAGTCGCCCACCCAGGGCGCGCTGGGCGGCGTCTGTGCGCGTTGTTGCGGCGGCGGCGATGGCGTCGTCGACGACGACGGCTGCGCGTGCGACGGGCCCCAAGCTGCAGGCGCCGGTTGCGGGCGTTTCGCAGCCGCGGCAACCTCCTCGGCTGAGATCTCATCCAGCAAGTCGCCCAGGCTGGCTAAGCTGCCCAAAGACGCTGCGCCCTTCCAAGGCTCAGCCAGCGCAGATCCGTGCATGCCGACCGGTGCTCCGGCGACACATCCTTCGCCGTCAGCAAGCGCCCAATAAAACTCGCCTGCGGGTGCCAGCTGCACTCGCGCCAGGCGCGCCAGCGAGTGCCTCGCGCGACACAGGTGCACCGCCTCGCCCGTGAGCCGCCAGAGCCAAATACTGGCGGTGACGGCGCTGGTTTGCTCGTAATACAGCTTGGTTGCGCCGCTGGGGGCTGCGCCGGGAACGCCCCGCTCAAAGATGCCGCCGCAGGAGGGATCATAACCCTCCTCAGAGGCTGCCCGGGCCGCCTGAATAGCGCCTGCTAGCAGCGAGTCGTTCACACGCAGCCGCCCGTGGTCTGCGAGCGACCGCATGGTGCTGACAACGGTTGTTAGAACAGCCATGTTGGCGCCGTAGTCAACGTCAGGGGGTGTGCCTCCTGCCCCCACGCCACGCCACTGCTCGTCGAAGAGCGACGGCACGAACGGCGCGCCCCCGGCGCGCAGCGGCGCGGCGGCGAACATGCGCTGCGTGAGGCGCAGCAGCTCGGGGAGCGCGGCGGCGGAGAGCGCGCCGGAGGGTGCGCTGCGTTGAGGCGTCGAAAAGTTGGGGCGGGAGAGGCTGGCGTTGCGATGCGACGACGCGGCGTGTATCGTGCTCAGGTGGGCGCCCAACGTCTTCTGGGTGCCCGCTGGAAACCATCCCTGGGCCACTTCCAGGCGACTGGCGAACCCGCCGTGCGCCCCGTCGTGGCAGCACTTCTCCGCCGCCGCCGCCTGTCGCTCAGCCGCACGCAGCGCCGCGTTCCAGGCCGCGGCGTTGGGCGCCACGCGCGCGTAGGCGGACAGCGCGGAGATGACTTGCAGGTGCGTGCTGAGCAGCTGCGGCGTGGTTGCAGCGCTGCCGGGGGCGTCCACCAGATGCATGCCGTTTTCCGACGCCGCAAAGCTCCGCATCAGGAACCCAAACTGCGCGTCCGCCAGCTCCTGCGCCCGCTGCGCCGTGCGCGAGTTGCCGGCGCGTCCGGCGCGGTCTGCAAAGACGGACAGGGCCTGCAGGTCTTCCGCCGCGCGCCGTGCCGATTTGACCGTGGGCGGCGCCACCCCGCCCCGCTCGTCCAGCGTGGTGTGAAAGCCGCCGTTGACGCCGTCAGGGCCGTACAGCGACCAAAAAGCCCAGAGCTTGTCTTGCAGGCCTTCAGTTTCCCGCTTCAGCGACTGGATCGCTTGGCCCACATCTGAGCCGGCAACCTCGCGCGCGCTGCATCCCGCCTGCATAGTCTGCGCCGTCATGGATGCGTACAACCAGTCCCGGCTTTGCGTGACGGGGTGACAATGTCCCTTTGCCGCGGCGAGCAGGCACAGTCCGTCACGCGGACGGAAAGCGAATGTGTCGCACGCGATCTCGCCCTTGGATGCGCAGGCGTCACAGCATGCGCGCGCGCTGCGGGCGGGCAGCGCCGCACACTGCGAGCCGGTCGCCGTCTCGTCGCGCTCCTGGTTCCATGCGGGTAGACCGCGCCGCAGCACCAACGCGTCCACGGGGCATGCGCTTGACGCCGCGCGCACGGACAGCGCGCAGAGCAGGAGCAGGAGCCGCATTTTGGACCGTCCGAGGGTGGGACTTGCACTCACGTGCTCAGCAACAGCAAGCCGCCACGAGCAGAAGGAATTTTTACGCCCGGGTCATGCAGAGGGATGTGCGTCACGCGCCACGTGTCTGAGAGACAGGCGAGCAGGAGCTGCGGCTGTGCGGAGATCGACAGCAGCGTGCCCCCTGCGCGAAGCACTCTGAGCGCTTCCCCCACAGCGCGCTGCACCGTGAGCGGCCCAGCTGCGGACAGTGCGTCCAGCGTGCCCTTTTCGAGAACGTAGTCGCAGCACGCTGTGCGAACGCCCAGCCGTAGCGCGTCCAGCGCGGCAAAGGACAGGTGCTGTGTGGTTTCGGAGCCCAGGCGCCCCGCCAGTCGCGCCAGCAGCGCGGCGTCCACGTCCGATTCCAAGCAGAGAACTCCATCCCGTGCCAGCTCGCCGCCAAAGCTGCTCGTGCCGCACCCGAGCTGCAACACCACGTCTCCCGCTGACAGAGTGCAGCCAGCCTGGCGTGCAGCCGCGCGGAAAGAGGAGTAGCTCACGCTGTACCTGGGCCAGAGCGCAAGAAAGCCGTCAGAGAGTGAAGACCGGCTCTGAGGGTGGGTGCTGCACCAGTCGTAGCTCGCCTCCTCCTCGCTCGCCGCGTATCGCCGGCGCCACCACTCACTGTCCGCGTAGGAGCTCTTGCTGGTGGGTATGCGGGCGCTGAGCAACGATAAACGATTAGGCTCCTCGTCAAACAGCAAACCCGTCAGATCGGCTTCTCCCATCAGTGCATAACATGACCAGCAGACGCGCACATGGAGCGGCGGCAGCTGTCAAGAGGAGCAGTGTTGTGACATACTGACATTGTGACGTGGGCACGTGGCATGGCATGTTTTGATTTGACTTCCCAACAAAAAAGGGCATCCCAGCCCAGGCTAGAGGCCTCCTGCTGCTGCGGGCTCCTGGAGCCTGGAGCTCGAACAGCACCACCCTATCCGCTGGTGCGGTGCGCGTGCGTCAGTAGCCGCCAGGCGACAAGCGAGGCCTAGAGGTGCGTGTCTGAAGGATGCGGTTGTTCGAAGAAGTGCACATGGTCCTCGCTCCCTGAAGTTGTGCTGACGCTACCTCGCTGAGTGTGCAGGGGTCTCGCCGCGCAGCGCTCATGCCGCCCTGCCTCCCGGCGCTGCTGGCGCTCCTGGCCTGCGCGTCTGGCGCTCAGGCACAGACGGCAGGCTCAGCGTGCACGACGGGCTCCGCCTGGTGCAGTATCCAGTATTCTGTCACCCCGACGCAGACGGGCACCAGTCCCAAGTACATGGGCGTCAACCTGGGGCACCACCACCCGTCGGACTCCTCCTGGCTGGCGTTCATTGAGCACCTCGGAGTGAACGGTGTGCGCGGTCGCACGTTCGCAGGGTTTCAGTGCGAACGGTCTCACTGGTCTCTTTGCCCACCGCAGTGGTGCGCAACTTCGGCATGGGCGGACCAAACATCAACTTTACCAGCGGCACCACCGTTGCAAACCCGCTGTTCGTCCAAACGGTAGCTGGAGGCGCTCCGGGGAGCATCAAGTCGAATGCGCCTGGCTACTATTACGGCAACGACCCGCTGAACAACACCGTGAGCACCAGCGCCGCGTTCTGGAGCGCGGTGTCGCTGGTTCGAGGGCGCGCGTTTCTGGGCCCCAACAGCTGGGGGCCCGTGACCAGCACCGTTGGGCGGCAGTACTTGACGCCCAACGTCGCAAACAACGCGGGCACGGGCGTGACGTGGATTTATCCGCCAGCCTGGGCACAGGTGGATATCAACTTGGGCACGACGGACACGAGCGCCGCCACTTCAGAGATGACGGGTAACCCCGCGGACACTGTTGACCGACTGGCGCAGCTGGGCATCGCCGTGCTCGGCGTCGAGTTCATGCCCTGCAACGACTTTGCCTTCCAGAGCATGGACATGACCTCGCCGACGTACTGGAAGGAGCGATGGTGCGCTGCTCGCCTTGGACGGAGCTGTGCGATGCGTCTCACTGCTCTCGCCTTTGCGCATCCAGGGAGCTGTACAAGCACACCTATGTGGTCGCAGGCTGGTCCTGGAAGCGCGGCATGCAGAAGATTGAGGCACGTTGCCGGCGCAAGTCGCCAGCGCCCACTGTGGCGCTGTTCTCGCCTGACCAGCTCCTCTCCCCACACAGATCTGGAACGAGCCAGACCTGGGCGGCTTTACATGCCTGAACGGTCAGAGCTGGCTGGAGATGCTGACCCTAAAGTCCATGGCTGTGCAGCACGCCTATGCAGACTTCAACAGCGACGTCGTCAACGTCGCCACCACCGGGCAAAACTGCCCGGGCAATGCGGCGCTTCTGGGCCTTTCCTGCCCGCTGAACCCCATCATCGTGGCCTCCGCATTTGCCAACGGCGTGATGATCAACGCCGCATCCACCACCGCCACGCCCTGCGTGGGCGCCGCCTGCTTCGCGTCGCCAGGCATCACGGACATCTGCCCGTCGGGCGGGACCACCTGCTATTTCGGGTCGCAGACGGTGGCCAACGAGCACCTCACCTTTCCGCCCCAGAGCAACGTGTTGAGCAGCGCCTGGTACAACGGCCAGTCGTTCAGCTTCCACAGCTACGGCAAGACGGGGCACGCGCTGCTGCTGGCCACCAACGTCACCATGCAGACGGCGGTGAACGCGCTGCACGACGCCACCAGTTATGCGGCTGCAAATGCAGCCACCAACGCTGGTCAGCTCTCCAGCGGCAACGTGGGCACCAACCAGCAGGTGCTGCCGGTGCTGGTGACGGAGCATCAGGCGCACACCAACGCGGCCTGGAACACGCTGAGCAGCACGTGCGACTCGACGTTTGAGGCCAGCCGCCTGGCCAGCCAGGTGGCCAGCCAGGCGCTTCTGGGCTTCGAGTCCTACATCTTCAAGTTTAGCGCCACGCCCAGCAGCTCTGGGGGTGTCACCAAGAGCGGCATACACTGGGGGGAGAACAGGCTGGCGCCTTACCAGGTAGGGGACACTACGCTGGCTGGTGAGGCTGCGGGGCTGCTCATCCGCACGCTCGCGGGTGGATTCCCCCTGCTTTCCTGCAACAACCCCACCGGCCCGGGCTCCTACACCAACCAGAACCCGCTCACGTCCAGCTTTGGTGTCTACCTCCTATGCATCGTCGTGCAGGACGTCAACATGCGCCACATCCTGATCATCAACGACCTCAACGGTCAGGGCGTTACCGGCGGCAGCCAGACCGTGGCGCTGGGTGGCGACGGGGTTTCCGCGGACATGACAAGCCCTGCGCCGTATGGCATGGCACTGAGCGTCACCGTTGACCTCGCGGGGCTGAACATTCCCTCTACCAGCTACGCAGTGATCAACGAGGTGTCGCAGGTGCCCAGCGCCGTGCCTGGCTTTGCATCGGCTCAGTACGCATGGGGTGAAGTGACGTATAGCGGCGCTTTGAGCAGCAGCACTTCCATCACCCACGTCCTGCCCCCCTTTGGCGTGATGCGCATCAGCGCCAGCATGCTTGCGCAGACCGTCTTCACGGTGCCATGCACGCAGAGCACCATGATCGCTGCTGGGGCAAACGTGGGCACCAACTTTGGTGGTGCGCAGAGCATCAAAGTTGGCACCAGCACGACTGCGGTACACGACACCACCTCCGTGGGCATGTTGCTGTTCGACATCAGCGGGTACACCAGAGCTGCTGCTGCTGCGGACGCAACCATCCTGTTGAACGTCAACGTGGCCGTGGGCGGCGTGAGCTCCAACAGCGAAGCAACCGTGTTCCACGTCGTCGGCATCAACCCGTGCACCGGCACCAGCTGGACCGAGAGCAGCCTGACCTGGAACAGCGCCTCTTTTTTGGTGACCACGCCCAGCGGCGTGGTCAACACCGTTGGCGCCAACTTTGTGACTCTGACCGGCACGGATCCGGGCAACGATTTCGTGGGGCACATCACGGTGAGCGGCCTCGACGAGGGCGGCGGCGCAAAACAAGTGGACGTGACCGAGTACGTACAGAGCGCGGCGGCAGCGGGCGTCACCAAAGTTGCATTCGCCATAGCGCGCCGCTTCCGCAGCAACGGCGTTTGTGCCGGTACCTCGGGATGCACCATCAGCTGCGTATCCGGCGTTTGTGGCTCTGGCGCGGGCAACGTGGCTGGCGCACAAGCAGCTGACGACCTTGACATGGGCGCCTCGGTGGGATTCATCAGCGACGATGCTGCTTCGGGTGGCCCTTCTCTCACCATCGCATCCTCTGCTGCCGCCGGCAGTCTCGGGGCTACAAACTCCTGGTGTGCTTCCCCTCCGCCGCCGCCGGCGAGCCCGCCTCCGCCGCCGCCGTCTCCGAGCCCGCCGCCGCCGGTGCCTGCGAACACGCCATCGCCCCCACCTTCGCCGCCGATGGCGAGTCCGCCCCCGCCTTCGCCATCACCAGGCAGCCCGCCTCCTGAACCCCCCCCCCCCCCCCCCCCCCCCCCCCCCCCCCCCCCCCCCCCCCCCCCCCCCCCCCCCCCCCCCC
>Ga0208951_1000090_pt1 | contig 36249 bp, 42 predicted proteins | sample GreLakmeMI27MSRF_FD_187702 | JGI IMG/M metagenome (GOLD analysis project Ga0208951, IMG submission 187702) | Freshwater lentic microbial communities from great Laurentian Lakes, MI, USA - Great Lakes metaG MI27MSRF (SPAdes) | ecosystem: Environmental > Aquatic > Freshwater > Lake | place: Great...
CATCTTGAAGCGTGAGTGGTGGCAGGTTTGGCAAAAGGACGAGCCGCCGGTCGTGGACTACATTATTCAGTCCTACGACACTGCCTACAGCAAGAAGGAGACGGCTGACTTTTCCGTCATCACGACCTGGGGCGTGTTCCATCCATCTGAAGACTCGGGTGCTAACCTGATATTGCTTGACGTCAAGCGTGGCCGGTGGGACTTTCCTGAGTTAAAGCGGATCGCCAAGGGCGAGTATGACCACTGGCAGCCGGACAATGTGTTGATTGAGGCCAAGGCAACGGGTGTTACTTTGCAGCAGGAGCTCAGGAAGATGGGAATTCCTGTCACGATGTACACACCGGGGGGCCGAAGGTCAGGGACAGACAAGATCAGCCGCGCCAACTCTGTGGCTCCGATACTGGAGGCTGGCATGGTATGGGCCCCGGACCGTGAGTGGGCAGAAGCTTTGGTGGAGGAGTGCGCCGCGTTCCCTAACGGCGACAATGACGACATGGTTGACTCAACGACGCAGGCGCTCATGCGTTTTCGCTCGGGCAACTTTATTTCCTTGCACACGGACGACAAGGAAGAGGACGAAGCATCAGACCTTGTGCCCGAGTACTATTAGGGCATAAAATAACCTGACACCACCTTTTTGTTAGGGCGAACCATGGATGGACAGTACTTACCTGACGATGAGATCGACATTGACAGCCTGTCGTCGTCCGAGCCCCCTGAATTTACGCCGCAGATGTTTGCTGAAGGGGGTGGGGTTGCATCCCCCGATATTGAAAAAGAAGAAGATTTTTTTCAAAACATGGAACCTGTTTCCCCTGATATTGAAGAAAATTTTTTTCAAAACATGGAACCTGTTTCCCCGCGAAATACACTTTCCATGGATAAATACAAACTGGCTCTTTGGGCGGAAAAAAACAATCCAGATATGTTGACCGCTAATAACAATGAGCTTGCCGTATTGTTGATGCAAAGCCGTAGAGGCACTCAGACATATGATGATCGGTCAGAAGAGGAGCCAGCACGGGGAGAAAGAAGAAGTGTGGGCCCTTTTAGTTTTCCCGAAGAATTTCAGAACATGCCCGGTGATAACGTCTTTGGCTCACGACGTGAAATGCCTCGCCCTGAAGGCTTTGATTACCCCCGGCTTGAAAAAGGGGATGATTACCGTAGGCCAGAACAAGAAAAACAAAAAAAGCGCGATGAGATTAGAAGACAAGCAATGGAATTAGGATTTCCATTCAGAGGAACGTATTATTCGCAGGGCGGCGAGGTAAAAGAAAGAGACATTGAGTACTACACCAAAGGCGGAGAAGCGTCGATTGAATCGCAGACCGAGGCGATGAACCAGTTTTTGTTGGCCGACGAAGAGGATGCAATGCCCGTGGCCTACGCGACAACGCCCTACGGAGCTACACAGCCGACAGCGCCTGAAAGAAGCACGAAAACTGCCAAGCTAATGCTCAAGCAGTTATCGACAAAAAGCGGTGGCGGCAAGTCTAAGCGTTCCAAGGAAATGAGTTTGGAGACAGGCGACTTGTCCCCTGCCATTCCTGAACTGGGTGCGCCGCAAACGGAACAAGAAAAGTTAATCCAGATTGCAACCGCCCGGTCGCAGTACGATGCTTTGGAGCAAGCCTACAAGCTCAAGGCCCAAGCCGCACAACGAGCCGGTAAGGGCCTTATGCGCCCCACCTTTAATACGGTGATGTTTGACCAGCCTACCCTAGAGAAGCCCGGCCCCTTAATGGCAAGAACCTTTGCCAAAGGCGGCGAGGCCGATGCCCTAGAAGGTATGCAAAAAAGGGCCCGGGAAAATGAGGTGTACCGCGAATCCGAGAAGTACTTGAACTCGCGTGGGCAAATGCCCGACATAAAGATCAGCCGATTCATGCGCGATATTGATAACGCAGCGTTTACTGCCCTGAATCTGCCGATGGGCAGCGGCACTATCAAGGTCAACAAGAACATTCTTGATGAGGATTATAAGAAAGACATTGGGCCGGCAGCGCTGGCACATGAAATAACGCATGCTGCGGACAGACAGATGAAGCAACAAGCCATTGAGCAACGAGGCAAGAACACTAAATTTGCTGAGGCCTATGAAAAGCTGGTAGGTTCCGAGGGCAGAAATCGCACAGAACCTGCTCGACGTGCTGACTATGAGTGGACTGAGGGAAACCGCTCGTACCGTTCCACACCAGAGGAGATCGTTGCCCACGGCGTGGGGGCCTTTTCGGGTCCAATGCTTCAAGACCGTGCCCCGTTGCACGTGGACCCAACAGCGGCAACAGAGTTTCAAATTCTTTTAGACCTTGCCCAGCGTGACATAGATAAGGGGCCAAAAGGACTTGAACGAGTTCCTACGTTTTTGCGGAAATTTTTTAAGTATGCAGACGGCGGCCCTGTCTATCGCGCGGATGGCTCCCCCGCCAGCGGAGAACGGCTCACGCCCCAACAGATCGAACAGTTGGCCGCTGACCAGGCTGCGCTCAATCAGTACTATGCGCCCAAGGCACGCCCAAGCACGGGCATGAATCGCAAGCGGGGCCCGATCAGTCAGCAACTGGACACAGGCGAAGCCTATGTGAACATGGCCAAGGGCGTGACCGAGTTGCCCTACGATCTTTTAGGCGCTCCTCGGGACATCTCCAACATGATCATGACGCCGTTTGGTTACGGCGTAAAAAATCCTGTCATGGGCAGTGACTTCATCAAGGAGCAGATGACCAAGCGGGGTGTTCGCCCAGAGCCTCCTGCCGACCCGACATCCAAGGGCTTTTACACGGCAGGCGAACTCTTGTCTAACCTGACCAACCCAGCCGGCGTCTCGCGTAAGGTAGGCCCGGTTGTCGAGAAGGGCGTCAAGGCTGTTGGCAAGGAAGCTGCCCGTCAAGTCGAGCGTGGCATATTCAACGAAGGCCCACTGCGCGGCATCACTCCACAGCCAGCCTTTGCTGTCCCACCTCAGGGCCCGGCGAAGACACCCGCACCTGCTTCTGACTTGGGGTTTTACTCAGCGGCGGAGCAGGCGGCGCTTAACCTGCCCCGTAAGGAAGGCTCGGGGGCCGCGTTTCTGAACGACCTGATGAAGGCCCCTGATGTCAAGAAGGAAGAGTTGTCGGCCATAGGCCTCGATGAGTTCTTGAAAAGCAAGCCCAAAGCAACGCGGCAAGAGGTCCAAGACTTCATAGCCAACAACCGCTTTGACGTCAAAGAGGTGCAGCTTGGCGGTAACGTCGTTGAGGACCCTGTGGGTCTTGCCAAGCGCAAAGAAATCTTTGACAAATACGAGCCTGGGATATCAGCGTTGTACAAGCAGATGGATGCGGCACCGCAGGACCAGCCCGACCTTTGGAATCAGCTCTATGGGAAGGCCACGGAAATACAACGCATACGCGACCGTGAAGCGGATGCTGCATACGTCATTCCTGAGCCTGTGCCCACCAAATTTAGCCAGTACCAGCTTCCCGGTGGCAAGAACTACCGCGAGATTTTGTTGACAATACCAAGCTCTGACGCCATCAAGATTAGCGGCCGGGTGGTTCCAACAAATGAAACCCAGGCGGACGACATTCTTTTGGCCATGTCGATGAAGGGCATGGACGACCTTAACTATGGCCGGTTAACAGATAGCACTGGCCGAGAAATTATTGAATTTGACAACCTAGACGCTAACTCTTGGAAGCAAGTTCAAGCCATTGTTAAAGACACAGGCGGCAATCTTCAAGAGACCAAAAAGACTGGAGCCAAGGAGAGTTACAAATCTCCCCACTTCAACGAGCCTAACGTCTTGGCCCACCTCCGGGTCAACGACCGCGTGGATGCCGACGGCAAGAAGATGCTGTTGATTGAAGAGTTGCAATCCGATTGGCATCAAGCTGGCCGGGACAAAGGCTACAAGGGCGACGTGCCGGCAGTGGACTACAACGACCCCGCCTATGTCGCTGCTCGTGACCGCGCTAGAGAGTTGTTAAATGAGTTCAATGCAAATAATACCAACCGCGCAAGGCAAGATCAAATCTACCCACTGCTAGAAGAAGCCAGGGAGGCGGAGCAGCAGTTTGTCAGAATTAGTAACAAGAGGGGGGAGGCTGTACCAGACGCCCCCTTCAAAGACACCTGGCATCAGCTGGCGCTCAAGCGCGCGTTGAAGTATGCCGCTGACAATGGCTATGACCGAGTGGGGCTAACCACGGGCAAGCAACAGGTCCGGCGTTATGACTTGAGCAAACAGGTGGACAACATCAGTTATGAGCCCACAGAAAAGGGCTTTTACATCAACGTCATTTCAAAAGAGGGCTCAAATGTGTTGAACGGGGACTACTCTGCAAAAGAGTTGGAGGGTATTGTAGGGAAAGAACTTACTCAAAAAATGCTGGCTAAAGAGGGTAAAAATGAGTTTGACCCTAAGGTCGAACCTGACCTGGCTGATGTAAGAACTCTTGACGGGATAGACCTTCAAGTCGGCGGCGAAGGCATGAAGAAATATTACGATGAAATTTACCCAGCTTTCCTTGCAAAGCAAGCCAAGAAGTACGGCGCGCAAATGGGCGAGACAAGCATCAGAACGCAGACCAACGCACCCGCCTATGTTGACTACATTGTCGGACGAGGAAACTTCACTGACACAACAGTCTTGGGCGTAAGAGCCGACGGGTCAACAGAAATTATCAATCAAAACCCCAACAGCATGCAGGAAGCGCAGCAACTGGCTAATCGCTATAAAGAAAAGCATTTGGGTGGCGGAAAAGAAGCGGTCCGCTACATCGACATTGTGCCAGGAATGCAAGACGCAGTACCATACGCAAAAGGTGGCTCAGTAGATAAGAATAGGGCCTTCATCAAGGCGCACACGTAACAAGGAACCTTCATGCCCATAGACAAAGCAGTAAACCAAGCCCCTCAGTTGGACATCATCCTCGATGAAAAGGAGATGCCCGACATCGAGATCGTGTTGGAAGAAGACGGCAGTGCCGTGGTCAATATGGCGCAAGACGACGCCGATGAAGTGGACTTCTACGCCAACCTGGCCGAGGTCATTGATGAGGACGACTTGAGCCAGATCGGCATGGATGTCGGCGCGATGTTCGAGGCGGACAAGTCTTCACGCTCTGACTGGGAGCAGATGTACTCCAAGGGCATGGACTTGCTGGGCTTAAAGCTTGAGGAACGCACCAAGCCTTTTAGGGGCGCGGCGGGCGCAACCCATCCCATGTTGACAGAGGCCATCGTGCAGTTCCAGGCGCAGGCTTTTAAAGAACTGATGCCGGCTGGCGGCCCTGTTCGCACGCAGATCGTTGGCCGTGAGACGGTAGAAAAGACCCAACAGGCCTCTCGCGTGCAAGATTTCATGAACTACCAGATTACTCAGGTGATGGAAGAGTACACGCCTGAGTTTGATCAGTTGCTTTTCTACACTGGATACGGTGGTTCCGCCTTTAAGAAGGTGTACTACGATGGCCAATTGGGCCGCATGGTCTCCAAACTGTGCTTGGCCGACGATGTTTACATTCCGTACAACGGCTCAAGCGTCATGAGCCAGTGTCCACGGATCACGCACCGCATTCCAATGGACTCCAACGAGTTTAGAAAGCGCATTGTGGCCGGCGAATACTTGGATGTGGACGTTGAATCGCAGACCATGCAGCCCGACACCACTCAGATTCAAGAGGCCGTGGACAAAGTCACCGGTATCCGGCCTACGGACGACATTGAAGAAGTGTTTTTGTTGGAAATGCAAGTGGATTTGGACATCCCTGGCTTTGAAGACAAGGGCGAAGACGGCGAACCCACCAAAATTCGCTTGCCCTACGTCGTCACCATGCTGGAAGACAGCTTGCAAGTGGTCGGCGTGCGCAGAAACTGGAGCGAAGACGATGAATTGAAGGTGCGCAAGGACTATTTTGTGCATTACGTGCTGGTCGAAGGCCTCGGCGCGTATGGCATGGGCTTTGTTCACATGGTCGGTGGCCTATCCAAGGGCGCAACCAGTGCTCTGCGCCAGCTTCTTGACGCGGGAACGCTCTCTAATCTGCCCGCAGGCTTCAAGGCCAAGGGCGCGCGGATCGCGGACAACGACAGTCCTATCCAGCCGGGCGAATGGCGAGACATTGACGCCGGCGGCGCGGAGCTCTCCGCCTCCTTGTTGCCTTTGCCGTACAAAGAACCAAGCCAAGCCTTGTTTTCATTGCTTGGATTCTTGGTTGACGCGGGCAAACGCCTGGCCAGCACAGCGGATATGCAAGTTGGCGACGCAAACCAGAACGCACAGGTCGGAACAACCCTTGCATTGCTTGAGCGTGGCTCGATTGTCATGTCGGCAATTCACAAACGCCTGCACTATGCCCAGGGTCTTGAGTTCAAGATGCTGGCCAAGGGCTTTGGCACGTACATGCCGGACAACTATCCGTATGACGTGCCCGGTGGCGCGCGCTCGATCAAGAGGAAAGACTTCAACAACATGGTGGCGGTGCTGCCAGTTGCTGACCCCAACATCTTTAGCTCTGCCCAGCGCATTACCCTGGCCCAAACGCAGTTGCAAATGGCCCAAAGCGCGCCACAGATGCACGACATGTACGAGGCGTACTACCGCGTGTACGCGGCGCTCAATGTCCGAGACATTGACGGCATCTTGTTGCCGCAAAACACCCAGATGCCCAAGGACCCGGCCAGTGAGAACAGCGACGTGCTCAACAACATGCGCTTGAAAGCCTTTGCCGGCCAGCAACATGACGCGCACATCGCCGGTCACTTGATGATGGGCCTGTCTCCTATCCTCCAGGCCAACCCCATGTCGGCGACCGCTCTGCAAAAGCACATCCTGGAGCACGTGAGACTCAAAGCGGAGGAGGCAGTGGAGGCAGAACTGTTCCAAAGCTACGGCACGGACCCGGACGGCATCGTCTCTCCTATCCAAAAGGAGGGCATGGTGGCGTTGAAGATTGCTTTGTTTATGCAAGAGGTTCGGGACATGCAAAACCAGTTGTCTGGAGAGCAGGGCGACCCCCTTGTCGAGCTCAAGAAGCAAGAGTTGCAACAGCGCGCGGACAACGACAACAAGAAACTTGCCTTGGACCAGCAAAAGCTGGGTCTCGACCAAGAAAAGATTGCGCAGAATGCTCAGGCACAGCAAAATCGTGTAAAGTCACAAGAGAACATTGCGCAACTGCGAGCCGGTGTTGCCCGAGAGCGCATGAACGCTACACAAAACACGCCACCCGCTCAAGGAGGTCGAAATGCCGCTTAAAAAAGGCTCAAGTCGCAAGACCATCAGTTCCAATATTGGAGAACTGGTGGGCGCATACAAAGAAAAAGGAAAGATTGGAACCAGCAAACCAAAGAGCAAGTCCGCAGCGGTGAAACAGTCCGTCGCGATTGCTCTTTCTACTGCGGGTAAATCCAACAGGTCTAGCAAACCGAAGGAGGCCAAGAAGGGTGGCGCTTTCATGGTCGTAAAGAAGAAAGACGGCAACCGTCCGGTTGAGATATACTGAGACGTAAGCACTTGCCACCGGGTGGGGCCTTATACCACCTGCTTTTCATGGAAATACCATGCTCGAATTTGCAGAATCTGTTGTCAAAGAATTAAGAAAGCTCCGAGAAGACTCGGAGGCTATCATTTTGAATGGCACCATCACCGATATAGAGCGTTATCGCTTCATGATGGGTCGCCTCGAAGGATTGAAATTTGCCGAAGAAGTTGTTCGTGATCTTTTATCGCGAAGGACTACCGATGATTTTTAACCACAGAGGAGATGCCCATGGAAGTTGAAGAGAACCTGACCGCTTTGGAGCGCAAATGGCGCGAAGAGGCGGATACAAAAGGCCCTTGCCTTGATGACGCGTATACGGAAGACGGGTTTAACCCTGAGAAGCTTGAACAAGCTGTCCGAGACCGCATCCCTACCCCCACAGGCTGGCGCATTGCCATCTTGCCTTATCGTGGAGCGGAAAAAACCAAAGGCGGCATCGTCTTGGCCGAAGAAACCCAGAAGAAATCCCAACTTGCAACCAACTGTGGCTACGTCTTGAAGACGGGAGCCTTGGCCTATGCGGATCAGTCAAAGTTCCCCAATGGACCCTGGTGCAAGGAAGGCGACTGGATTGTTTTTGGCCGTTACGCAGGTTCTCGCATCCAAATTGATGGTGGAGAAATCCGAATTCTCAACGACGACGAAATCATTGGGGTTGTGAGCAGCCCTGAAGATATTTTGCACATGTAAGGAGCTATCATGAATGAGCAACAAGAGTTGGAATTTAAATTGGGTGAAGGCGAAGAGCCTGTAGACATTGACATGGGCGAAGACGGTCAGTCACCCAAAGTACAGGAGCAGGACCAGGCTCCCAATGTAGAACAGACCCACAGTGAGTCTGGAAAGCCTGAGAGCGAACTCACCCAATACAGCGAGAGCGTCAAAAAGCGCATTGACAAACTGACTGCTCGCCTGCGCGAGACTCAGCGCCGGGAAGAAGCGGCAATTTCATATGCTAAGGGCGTGCAAGAGCAAGCGCAGCGGATGCAACAGCGGATGTTCCACACCGATGAGGAGCGTTTGCACGAAGCCAAGGGCCGTATTGAGACACAGGTTGTGGCTTTAAAGCAAATCGTTCGCAAGGCGCGTGAAGAGGGAGACATTGACACTGAGACCGAAGCCAATCAGCGTTTAACCGACCTGGTCTACGAGCAGCGTCAGGTGGCGGAAGAGAACCAGCGCCGTGAGGCCTATGTTCGTCAACAGTCTCAAGTCCCGGTCCAACCTGTTCAGCAAGCCCAACAGCCTCAACAGTACCAACAGCCCGCTCAGGTGGACCCAAAGCTGGAAGACTGGATGGAGAAGAACTCATGGTATGGCCAAGATACGGTCATGACCAACACCGCCTGGGGCATTCACAAGCAACTCGTTCTTAACGAGGGGTTTGACGGATCGTCAGATGAGTACTATGATGAGCTCGATAAACGCATGAGAGGAACATATCCTCGGAAATTTTCTCCTCAAGCGCAAACCAACAGTACCACCAGAAACGTGCAATCGGTGGCTCCTGCAACCCGTTCATCGGGAGTGAATAGTTCAGCACGCCGCACTGTGAGGCTCTCACCGAGTCAAGTTGCGATGGCCAAAAAGTTAGGTGTTCCTCTTGAGGAATACGCCAAGTACGTTAAGGAGTAAGAGATGACAGACAACCTTGTACCCACTTTAAATCGTGAAGCGCGTAGCGCGACAACTCGCGAAAGCGAAACACGCCGCAAGCCTTGGTCTCCTCCTTCTCGACTAGATGCCCCACCTCCTCTGGAGGGAACACGGCACAGATGGATTCGTGCAGAAATCGCAGGTCAGGAAGATCGCGTGAACGTAGCTGGAAAAATCCGCGAGGGTTATGAGCTTGTTCGTGCTGATGAGTATCCTGACTTCCCTGTCCCATCTGTTGAAGACGGCCGACATGCTGGTGTTATCAGCGTGGGAGGTCTTCTTTTAGCACGTATTCCCGAAGAGACTGCGCAGGAACGCAATGCGTATTACCACCAACGTGCGAGCGACCAAATGCAAGCTGCGGATAACGAGTTGATGAAAAGCAATGCTCACGGTTCAATGAGGATTCAACGACCTACCCGACAGTCTCGCGTCACTTTTGGCGGCCCCAAGGCTGCTGAATAATCATTTTCTTAAAGGAATTATCAAATGGCTAATACTGACAAGGCTTTCGGCTTTCGTCCTATTGGCAATCTTTCCGCTACTGGTGCTCAGAAACAGTACGGATATGAGATTGCTGATAACCAAGCTGGAACAATCTTCCAAGGCGACCTAGTCGTTCTTACTGCGGGATTTATCTCTCGGTTTCTTCCGGCTACACACACCGCTGCGGTGGGCGTGTTTAACGGTTGCAACTACATTGATCCCACCACCGGCAAGCCCACGTTTAAGAACTTCTATCCAGGTTCTGTCAACATCACTTCAGGCAAGATCATTGCCGATGTGATTGACGACCCTAGTCAGTTGTTCTTGGTTCAGTGTGATGCAGGTTTTGTTGCTGCGGATGTCGGCAAGAATGCAGACGTGATCGGTACAGGCGGAAGCACCACCACTGGTGTCTCTACCATGGAACTGAACTCTTCTACGCTCGCTACTACAGCCGCTTTGAACTTAAAAACTGTAGGCCTGTACAACGTCCCAAGTAACGAGTACGGCTCTTTTGCCGTGGTGGTAGTCAAGATCAACGAACACGTGTACGGTAGTGCCGGTGTTGCTGGTCAATAAGGAGAACATAAATGGCAATTTCCCGCGCACAACTCGTTAAGGAACTTGAGCCAGGCTTAAACGCCTTGTTCGGCCTCGAGTATAAAAACTACGAAAACCAACACACCCAAATCTATTCAATCGAAACTTCAGACCGTGCGTTTGAAGAAGAGGTGATGGAATCGGGTTTTGGTGAAGCACCTGTGAAGACTGAAGGTTCTGGCGTTTCATACGACCAGGCACAAGAGGTCTACACTGCACGCTACACCCATGAGACCATTGCTTTGGCCTTCTCCTTGACTGAAGAAGCCGTAGAGGACAACCTCTATGACCGCCTTGGTGCTCGCTATACACGTGCTTTGGCACGCTCTATGGCTCAAACCAAGCAGATCAAAGCTGCTGCCATCTTGAACGGCGCTTTCACTACCTCTATCGGTGGCGACGGTGTTGTTCTGTGCGCAACCAATCACCCTACTTTGAGTGGCCCCAACTTGTCCAACACACTGGCAACACCAGCGGACTTGTCTGAGACCTCCTTGGAGCAGTCATTGATTGATATCTCTGCGTTTACCGATGAGCGTGGCTTGAAGATCGCTGTTCAAGGCTTGAAGTTGATTATTCCTAAGGAACTGCAATTTACCGCAGATCGCATTTTGAAATCAACTTTGCGTGTTGGTACTGCTGACAACGACATCAATGCTATTCGCAACATGGGCATGGTGCCTCAAGGCTACACCGTCAACAACTTCCTTATCGATCCAGATGCGTACTTCATTAAGACTGACGCACCTAACGGCATGAAGATGTTCACACGTGTGTCCATGAAGACCGGCTTTGAAGGCGACTTCGACACAGGCAACGTCCGTTACAAGGCACGTGAACGCTACAGCTTTGGCTTTAGTGATCCACGCGGCATGTTCGGCTCACCTGGCGCTTAAGCAGCACTAAGAAAAGGCCCTTCGGGGTCTTTTCTTTTTCTGTAAATGGTGTATATTTACTCTATTCCGGGCCTTTCCGGTGTTCTGACAGTCCCGGCTGACGACATGCAGACAGAACACCCTCACTTGCATGTAAGGAAAAATCATGGCATCAACCACCTTCTCCGGCCCAGTAACGTCAACAAACGGCTTTATTGGTGATCTGACCGGCAACGTCATAGGTAATATCACAGGTAATACGGCAGGAACAGGCCGCATCACGCACGCTACGACCTCCGCAATCAACGCAACTGCAACGGCTACTGCGGCTGAAGTTGCTACGGGCTACATTACTTCCACATCTGCTGCTGCAACCGCCATTACTTTGCCAACCGGCACTTTGCTTGGAGCAGCACTGGGAGCAGCTAAGGGTACAGTTTTTGACCTGTACATTGACAACACTGCTGGCGCAAACATCGTGACTATTGTTGTTGCTGTAAACGGCATTTTGTCAACTGCTGCCACAGACACTGCCGGTTCTTTTGGTGACTTGACCGTTGCTTCGGGTGTGACAGGCGTTGCTCGTTTTACCCTCATGTTCTCCAGCGCCACAGCATACGTCTTCACACGCACTGCTTAATTAGGAGCGGACATGAGCAACAGCAATATTCAGGCAGTCACAAAGACTGTCGACGCGCATGCCGTTGCGGGTCGCACCCGGGTAGCCGGCATCTATTTTACAAACACGGCAACGGCCGGAACAATTACTCTTAGGAATGGCAGTGTTGTTGGGGCCACAGCATTGCTGACCCTCACCACCGCCGCTGTGGCCGGAGCCACTGACATTCTTTTGCCGGACATGGGAATTCTCTTTGATTCCGGGGTATTTATTGATGTCTCTGGCGTGGAGATTACCAGCGTGACCTTGTTCTTCTATGGTGGAGCTGCGCAGTAATGGCCAAGAAAGCGCCCTCCCTTTCGGTTGGTCGCGGCGAGAAATTGCCCATCTCCAAAGGGGCGGGTTTGACTGCCAAGGGCCGTGCTAAGTACAACGCAGCAACAGGAAGTAATTTGAAAGCCCCCCAGCCTAAAGGTGGCGCGCGCAAGAAGTCTTTTTGCGCGCGAATGTCCGGTATGCCGGGGCCAATGAAAGATGAAAAAGGCAAGCCTACCCGCAAGGCGGCTGCCCTAGCAAGATGGAAATGCTAATGGACATTAATTTAATCTGGTCCGCCATTTTATCTGCCGCAATTGGCGGACTGTGGTTCTTCATTCGTGAAAAATTTGACGACCTCAAACGGATGGACATTCTATTAAACAAAACACGCGAGGAGGTAGCACGTGATTACGTTACTCAAGCAGAAGTTCAGAGAATTACTGACCACATTGACCAGCGCTTCAATCGTCTTGAAGCAAAAATTGATCAACTTATTCAACAAGCAAAGTAAGGAGCAGTGATGGCAACAACCACAAAGATGAAGATGGTCATGAAGGGTGGCAAGAAAGTTCCGGCTTTCGCTGCTGACAACATTGGCAAGATGAAAAAAGGCGGAGCGGCGGGCATGCACAAGATGCCCGATGGCTCCATGATGAAAGATTCTGACATGGCCGACAAAATGGGTCGTGCTGTCAAACGTAAAACGGCCGACGTTAAGGGCCGTGCAATGAAAAAGGGGAAATAACATGGCTGGACGTGGAATGGGTGCCGCTACGCGCGGTGGTGGTGCTGTTGAGAGCGGCCCTGCAAACAAGATGATCTCTGAGACAAGCACCTCTACGGGTGTTCCCATGATGAACAAAGGGGGCATGATGTCTAAGGGCTACGCTGCGGGTGGCATGGCTAAAGGCATGATGTCTGGTGGCATGATGTCCAAGGGCTACGCGGCCGGTGGTGCAGCCAAGAAAATGTCTAAAGGCATGATGTCTGGCGGCAAAAAAACTAAGTAATGTCTTATCTCATAAGCAACATTCCGTACTTCAAATGCTGGGTTAGACGTGAGTTTACGCACATGCATCAGAAGTACCAAGGCGAGTATTTACATGCAAACGCTATTGCAGTAAATGTCATGCCGGATCGTTGCTTGAGTTTTCAGCTTGTTTTTACAGGGTGTGAAAGCCACGTAGATGGGTCAGAGAACGTTCATGGCGGGGCGATGTGGGCGAGAATGCCTATTACTGCATTGGTGGGGGATATTCCCCTAGAAGAGTGGCCCGAGCGCATGCCTACACACTTGGCACAGCCTTGGGATTGTCCTTCTCACACCCACACAGTAATAAAATTTGCGCGTACAAGCCCTAGTCCGTGGTTATGCAAAATCGACGGACAGTTTTACACCGGGAGATACATGTTCACGGTGGACTATACGGAGAGCGAAGTAGCCGACTGCCCTGCACAACACAAACAAAGTCATGTCTTGACTTTGACGGATGCAGGCAAGTGGACAGGCAATATTGTGGCACTGCCAAACAATAGGGTTCGAGCAACGAGCCCTGCTTTTTGGCAGACCGGAGAGGGTGCCCCTGATTTTAGGCCTGGTCAGTGGATTCACTGTGCAGAGCAAGATGACTCGTATATGGATGCGGCTCAAACCTTTGATAATTTGTACAAAGAATGACAACTTCAAATACAACAACCTTTGATCTGTCAATTGATGACTTGATTGAAGAAGCATTTGAGAGATGCGGCATACGTGGCACAAACGGCTACCAGCTTAAGTCTGCGCGTCGTTCTCTCAATCTGTTGTTTTTGGATTGGGCAAACAGGGGCCTCAACCTTTGGACAATTGAGCAGGCTACGTATGCATTGGTTCAGGGTAACAATGAGATATCGTTGGCTACAGACACCGTTAATGTTTTGTCTGCCGTCATCCGAGACCCATCCCAAAGCACCTTGACGGACATCACCATTGACCGCATCAGCCGCTCTGAGTACTTAAACATCCCGGATAAGACATCTCAAGCGCGTCCCGCTCAGTACTATGTACAGAGAACCAACGTGCCAAAGGTGTTTTTCTACCCTGCGGCGGACCAAAGTTACACGTTCGTGTACTACAGAATTCGTCGCATCCAAGACGCTGGTGCATACACCAACACCTCAGACGTCAACTTTCGATTTCTGCCCTGCCTGACATCAGGACTGGCATATTACATCTCTCTCAAGTACTCCCCTGAGCGCACGGGCGCGCTCAAGACTATCTACGAAGAAGATTTCTTGCGCGCCGCGATGGAAGACAGAGACATTGCCAGCGTCAGCTTTGTTCCTGACTTAGGGGTGTGATACATGGCCTTCGCAACAGGTAAATTTTCATACGGCCTGTGTGATTACTGCGGCCAGCGATACGAGTACAACGTGCTTCGCAAGAACTGGCGCGGATTCAAGGTCTGCCCCGATGATTACGAGCCAAAAGAGCCACAACTTGAACCTTTGAAATATAGAGGCGATGCAATTGCCCTTTATGAGCCAAGGCCAGATAGAATTGAGCCTGTATCCGTCTTTGTTGGGGCACCAGGCTTTTCAGCTTTCCAGAGTTTTGGAACGGCAAGAAACACCAACGACATGCGTCCCTACATAGAGGATAAGGCCTTGATTGCTCAAGGAGTAGTTGGCTCTGTAACGGTGGTGATTTCATGACGTACAACGAACTTGTAACCAACATACGTAACTACACAGAGGTAGGCTCAAACGTCTTCACCGAGCCTGTGATAAACGTGTTCATCACTTTTGCAGAAAACCGTATTCTGCGCGACATTGATTTGGATGTGTTTAAGCTTGAAGTGACAGCTAATTTAACGGCCAGCAACAGGTTTTTAACTGCCCCTACGGATATCTTGACGCATAGATATCTGATAGTTACATCGGGAACAGATCAAATTTTCTTGGATTTTCGGGATACTTCTTTTATGAAAGAGTATTGGCCTAATGGGGCTACGACGGGTATTCCGAAATACTATTCGGTGTGGGATGAAAACACTTTCTACATTGCTCCTACCCCAAGTTCTGCTTTAGCAGTCGAACTGGGTTACATCTATCGTCCTGCACAGCTTTCTTCAACGAATACTACGACATGGATCAGCACAAATGCTCCAGAGGCGCTGTTCTATGCCTGTTTAATCCAAGCGTATAGCTACACCAAAGGACCGCCAGAAATGATGGCTACCTTTGACGCAAGCTACAAGCAGGCTCTTCAAGGGCTTGGTATTGAGCAGCAAGGTCGTCGTCGTCGTGATGAGTACCGTGATGGCATGGTACGTGTTCAACTTAAATCGGAGTCACCAGGACCATGATAGGCACTCAATCTCCTGTGTTACTGGGCGGCATAAGCGTCGCCACCACTGATGGGCGCGGCTGGACTCCGGACGAGTTGGCTGATCGCGCTATTGAGAAGATTCTTTACGTTGGAAGTGAGTCGCATCCAGCTATCCGGGATCAAGCATTGGCTTTTCGCGTGGCTGTTCGCTCTGTAATCAAGTCCTATTTAGAAGAGGCCGTAAGGCAAGATAGGGCAACTATTGCGGTTCGCCTGCATGAAGCAGGTCATCCCAACCTCGTTCATTTGTTAGGAGATTAAAAATGGCATTTTCAGGAAATTTCATGTGTACCAGTTTCAAAGTGGAACTGATGAGGGCTGTGCACAACTTTACAACCAGTACCGGAAACACTTTTAAGTTAGCCATGTATGACAATAGTGCCTCTTTTACAGCGGCAACAACAGCGTACACGGTTACCAATGAAGTGGCTGCATCGGGTTCGTATTCTGCCGGCGGGGGCACGTTAACAAACGTGACTCCAACGTCCACTAGCACAACCGCTTTCACGGACTTTGCAGATTTGTCGTTCACCAGCGCCACGATCACGGCCTTTGGGGCGATGATTTACAACGATACTGCCTCAGGTGACCCTTCGGTATGTATTTTGGATTTTGGTGGCTCAAAAAGCTCTAGTGCGGGCACTTTTACCATCATCTTCCCAACTGCTGACTCAACAAACGCAATACTTCGTATTGCCTAAGAGGCGTAAGTGGCCGATGTACGGATTGCACTTGGTGGATATGGCAGTCAAGCCTGGGGCGAGGCCCCATGGGGTGAGGGTGCGGTCACGCTGTCTGCAACTGGGCAAGTTGGTTCGGTCACAGTGGTGGTGGACGCCAGTGTCAGTGTTACCGGTGTCTCTGCAACAGGCCAAATTGGCGCAGTTACCGTCACTGCAAATGCAGATGTCAGTGTTACCGGCGTCTCAGCCACGGGATTTGTTGGTACGGCCACTGTTGTTGGAGACGCTAACGTCAGTCTTACCGGGGTGTCTGCCACGGGCTTTGTTGGGGCAGTCACGGTTGCCGCAAATGCTGATGTCTTTGCGACAGGAGTGGAGGCAACAGGCCAGGTTGGGTCGGTTGACTTTGCTGGGGACGCTAATGTCTCCCTCACCGGTGTTGGGGCAACAGGGTCGGTCGGAAGCGTTGTGGTCGAGATCGTACAAGTTGTCACGGTTGTGGGCCTCTCGGCCACGGGCAGCGTTGGGTCGGTATCGGTCGGGATTGGCGCTCAAGTCAACCTCACAGGCGTGCAGGGGGTGGGCCAGGTTGGTAGCCTCTTGGTTTGGACAATTGTTGATGACAGCCAATCAGTTAACTGGCAAAATGTCAATGATTCACAGTCTCCTGGTTGGGTCCAAGTTAATGATGCACAAGCAAACGTGTGGACGCCTATAGCGGCATGAGGAAAACAAGATGACAATTAATTACACCACCCTTCTTGGCCTAGCCCAACCCGTCACAGGGACGGAAGCCAATACCTGGGGAACAGCAGTAAATGACCAGATTACTGGTCTTTTAGACACGGCCGTGGCAGGTACTACTACCGTCACCTCTGATGCAGATGTAACCCTGACAACGACTACTGGGGCTGCAAACCAGGCCCGGCAGGCAATTATCCTGTGGACGGCAAGCGGGACGGTTACAAGGACTATTACAGCGCCAGCGCAGTCCAAGGCCTATGTCGTTATCAACAAGACAGGAAGCACTCAGTCTATTAAGTTGGTGGGCGTTGGCCCAACAACAGGTGTCACGATCATTGCGGGAGAGTCTGCTATCTGCGCTTGGAACGGCGTTGACTTTATCAAGACCAGTTCAACGATTGCAAATGCAGCCGGATCAAACACTCAAGTCCAATTTAACAACTCAGGCGTTCTGGGTGGCTCTGCCAACCTAACGTGGAGTGGCACGGCTTTGGCTGTGACTGGTACTGTTGCCATAACGGGCGCATTGACCGCAACCCTAGACTCAACATTCTCTTCAACTGGTGCATTAATCATCAGCAAGGGAACGACAGGACAGCGTCCATCAGCCGCAAGTGGAATGCTCCGCTTCAACACCACCACAACCGAGTTTGAAGGCTACAACGGCACGGCATGGGCTTCTGTGGGCGGTGCGGCACTGAGCAACGACACAAGCACAGCAACTGATGTCTTCCCGCTGTTTGCAAACGCCACAACTGGAACAGCATCCACCTTATTTACAGGCAATGCGTCCCTTTTGTACAGGCCCAGCACTGGTGAACTTAAAGCAAGGGTTCCTGTTGCATCCAACGGGATTGTGGTGAACAGTCAAACAGTTGCGACAAGCTACACGATAGCGGCTGGTTTCTCAGCAATGTCAGCAGGCCCGATAACGCTATCAGGCGGTGCGGTGGTAACTCTTTCTAGCGGCTCACGCTGGGTCGTTCAATAAGGATTTGATATGGCAGATATTGTTGTAAATGGAAATACGAGTGGGGCGGTAACGCTATCTGCGCCTGCGGTAGCAGGTACGGTGACTGTGACTTTGCCGTCTACTACTGGCACGATGTTGACCACAGCGTCTACCACGGGTATCAGCGGTAGCGCAATATCTTCTGGTACTGTTCCAGAGGCTTATGGTGGCACAGGTACATCAACTGGCTACTACGGTTTCAAGAACCGCATCATCAATGGTGCAATGGTGATTGACCAAAGGAATGCGGGGGCGAGTGTCAGTGCAATAAACACGGTACTTTTCCCAGTGGATAGATATTATGTATTGCAAGCAATAGCGTCATCAAAATTTACCGCCCAACAATCTTCAACTGTCCCAACTGGATTTATAAAATCACTTGTTTGCACTTCAAGTTCTGCATATACAGTTCTTTCTTCAGACTATTTTTTATTACGGCAAGCCATTGAGGGATTTAATGTTGCAGATTTAGGATGGGGAACAGCTTCTGCGGCTACTGTTACTTTATCTTTTTGGGTTCGTAGTTCTTTGACTGGTGCTTTTGGTGGTGCATTAGGCAATAGCGCAAGCAATCGTTCGTATCCATTTAGTTACACAATTAATGCCGCTAACACATGGGAACAAAAAACAGTAACTATTGCTGGAGACACAACAGGAACATGGCTAACAGATAATTCTGCTGGTATTGTTGTCAATTGGTCTATAGGTATGGGTTCAACATATACAGGTACTGTCAACACATGGGCAGGTGCTTTCTATGGTGCGCCAACAGGCTCAACTAATTTGGTTTCAACCAATGGTGCAACTCTATTTATCACAGGCGTTCAGCTAGAAAAAGGCTCAACAGCAACTAGCTTTGATTACAGACCAATAGGGACTGAGCTTCAACTTTGTCAAAGATATTATGAACATTCATATTCGCAAGGAACTATTCCTGCGGCTCTTACTACGGTAGGTGCTTTTGAATTTGCACAGCAAGTAGCTGCATCAAGTACGCAGTTTGGAGCTTCTTGCAAATTTTCTGTTGTGAAAAGAACTGCACCAACAATGACTTTTTATAATTGGAATGCTGCTGGAAATCAAGCTGTAAATGTAAGCACAGCAGGGGTAACTTCGGGGATTACTACCAGAGCCTTGGGCGATAGTTCTTTTAGTACAACTTGTACAACACCAGCAGGAACTTCAGCAGGTCAAACATTATCCATGCATTTTACAGCATCAGCGGAGTTATAAATGTACAAATTACAAGCAACAACAGGGCTAGGTTCTACGCAAGTTGTTCAGCGTTTGTCTGACAACGCATTCATTCCAATGAGTGAAGCCAATACCGACTACCAAGCCTACCTAAAATGGCTTGCAGAGGGCAACACACCATTACCAGCAGATGAGGTAACACAATGACCACAACAATCAATGCCAGCACCACGGCTGGTCTAGTCCAGACTGCTGACACCAGCGGCGTGTTGGCGCTTCAAACTGCGGGGACAACGGCGGTATCTATAAGTGCGAGTCAGGTTGTTACGTTGACCAATGCTTTGCCTGTGGCTTCAGGTGGCACTGGTTTGACTACCGTTCCACATACAGTTCAAGTATTTACTTCTGGGTCAGGTACTTATACAACCCCCGCAAACTGTAAAGCTATTTGGGTTAGAGCCGTTGGTGGAGGTGGTGGAGGTGGTGGGTCAGGCACATCTCCAGCCGCTTCAACCGCTGGGGGAAATACAACATTTTCTACACTTACGGCTAATGGTGGGTCGTTAGGCCCAGTAACTGCAAATCAAGGTGGTTCTGGTGGGTCAGCGTCAGGCGGTGACATCAATACTACGGGTGGACAAGGGCTATTTGGCGGTACGGCTGGCGGTGGCTCCAATGTGCTGGCGGGTTACGGAGGTTCATCGCACTTTGGTCATGGAGGCGTTGCGGGGTTTCACGCAAGTGGCGTTGGGGGGGCTGGCGTTGGATTTGGGTCAGCGGGTGGTGGAGGTGGCCCAACTGGTACAGCTAATGGCGGGTCTGGTGGTGGTGGTGGTGGTTATACCGAAAAACTCATAAATTCTCCAGCGGCAACATCTTCGTATGCGGTTGGTGCGGCTGGAACTGCGGGTGGAGCAGGGGGTGGCGGGTTGGCTGGCGGTGCCGGAGGTTCCGGGATGATTATTGTTCAGGAGTACTATGTATGAAATACGCAATTGTTAAAAATGGGATTGTTGTCAATGTCATTGAATATGACCAACAACCATCTACGCCCCCCGCTGGTTTTGAAAATGGGCATATTGCAATTCAAGAAGATAGAGCAAATGTTGGATTTATTTACGCAAATGGTCAATTTACAGACCCTAACCCGCCAGAATTGGTTGAAATGCCTACTATGCCAACATTAACCGATATGATTTTGCAAAGCCCAACAGAGTTAGCAAAACTTAAACAAGCATTGGGGATATAACATGGCAATCACGCTAGACGGCACAACGGGCATCACGACCCCCGGCCTCACCAACACAGGCACAGAGACTGTAGTCAACCTGACCACCACGGGTAACACCACCCTTGGAGATGCCACATCAGACACGCTGACTGTTGGCGTGACAGGCATTGTGAAAGATGCAAGCGGTAATGTGGGGATTGGTACTGCTTCTGTATTAGGCTCAACAAAGCTAGAGGTGTACGGAAGTAGTGCTGGTGCGCACGTTGGGATTCGTGCAAACAATGCTGCTGCCGATGGGTATGGCACAGTTTGGGTTTCTAACAATGGAAGTAATGATGGATTAATTAGGGGTGGTGCAACGGCATCAGCTTTTACTGGGCAGCTTGCTGTAAATACTAGTACAGCAATCCCAATTACTTTTTATACCAACAACACAGAACGTATGCGTATCGACTCCAGCGGTAACTTGCTGGTGGGGGCTACAAGTGCGCCATCAATATCAGGAGTTCCAAGCAATAGTTGTATTGTGAGTTCTAGCGCCACTGGTAATTGGCAATTAGGAATTCAAAATACATCCTCATCTGGCGGGCCAAGAGGAGTCGCAGTACAGTATTCTGCCCAAGCTCCAAATGGCACAGCATCTGAACCTTTCTTTTTTACTGACAGTGCCGCATACAGATTTAGTGTCCGTTCAAACGGGGGTATCGCCAACTACAGTGCAAACAACGTCAACATATCTGACCGCAGAGAAAAAACAAATTTTGCGCCAGCCAAGTCTTATCTTGATGTAATCTGTGCTATCCCTGTTCAGACATTTAATTACATTGACCAAAACCTTGAAGAAGATGATGGTTTGACATTGGGTGTTGTTGCTCAGGATGTGCAAGCGGTAGCGCCTGAATTAGTTATGGAGTCTGATTGGTCTTCAGAGAGGGATGGTTCTAAGGTTCGTTTGTCAATTTACCAAACTGACTTGCAATATGCGCTGATGAAGTGCATCCAAGAACAACAAGCCCTCATCACATCCCTGACAGCACGAATCACAGCACTGGAAGCACCATGAACGAAATCAAACTCTCAACCAACTTGGTAAATGCCATCCTGCAATACCTTGGAACACGCCCATACACTGAAGTGTTTCAGGTCATAGAGGCTATCCAAAAGGAAGCGAAGAAACAAAATGAAGCTATTCAACCTTCCGACGACGCTGCCTAGTGGTGTCATAGAGCCGGCACACGAAATTGAAATCGTGTGCGCAAGCTGTGGCTACGACCTGGACGAGAGTGAACTCGAGGCGGACACTTGCTCCGATTGCAATACTCCTCTTGATCTTAAGAAGAGCATGTCCATACAGGTCACAACCATCCCGGCAGCCTCTGGCTCCACCATGTAAATGAGCACGCGCATGTGGACCCAATCAGCCTACTCTTTGCAGCAAATGCGTGCGTTGCCGCAATTAAAGAGGGATGCGCCCTATATAAGCAAGCTAAGACTTCGTTTATGGAAGTCAAAGCCGTTGTCGGTGAGGTTGTTGGAGCGGCAAAAGAAGCGCAAAGCATTTGGCGAAGAATTTGGAGTTATTTTTCCGAAGAAGGGCGGCGGCCCGCTGATAAACCTGTGGAAACGGCGGGTAGGAAAAAGAAGGACACCTATGTTGCTGTTGATGAAACCAAAGTCATGGTCACAATCGTCCAACAACTCACTGAGTTCTTTAAGCTCCAAGAGACGTTAGCAGCACACATTCGGGAAGAAGAGGAGAAGTCCAAGACAGTCTACGACCCCAATGCCAATCTAATGGAGGCTGCTTTAAACAGAATCATGGCCCAGCAGAAGATGGCAGAACTGGAAGTGACGGTCAGAGAAACGATGGTGTACCAATCCCCGCCTGAGATGGGGGCGCTGTACAGCAAAGTCTTTGAGATGCGGGAGATTATTGGGCAGGAGCAGGAGCAGGCAAGACTGAAACAGGAAGCACAGCAGAGGTACAAGCAATGGCAACGGCAGGAGGCAAAAAGAAACTTCCAAGCAAAGTCAGTGTACCTAGTAGTGACTACTATATTCCTCCTATATCTTTGGGCGTGGCTCCTCCTAATAAATCGTTGGGAGAAGACGTAGTGGGCTGGGTTGCTGCTTTGGTTTTGGTTGGGCTGATGCTGCCACTACTGGGCATGTTGTATTTGGACATACTAGAAGCCAAGCATGAGGTTAAAGCGCAGGTGGAGAAGGTAGAGAAACTCAGGCGTGAAATTGAACAGAAACAACGGGAAAAATAATGTTACCAATACTTGCATCCCTATTAGGTAGCTTGGCTCAAAACGGGCTTGGCTTGCTGTCCTCTGCTATACAGGCCAAAGGCAAGGAGGTCGTGGAGAACACGCTGGGCGTGAAGATTCCTGACAACCCGACCGCAGAAGACGTCTCCAAGCTGCGCCAGCTTCAGTTTGACCACGAAGAAAAGCTCCTTGAACTAGGCATTGAAAAGGCCAAGCTGGAGTTGGCTGAGATGGAAATGTTTGCTAAGGCCGCACAAAGCGATGCCGACAATGTCACAGATCGTTGGCAAGCCGACATGAGCAGTGACTCTTGGCTGTCCAAAAACATACGCCCTATGTCCTTGATTGCTATCTTTTTAGGCTACTTTTTATTTGCCATGATGTCGGCCTTTGGTTTAAACGCCAATGAGTCCTACGTTTCCTTGCTTGGTCAATGGGGAATGCTTATCATGGGAGCGTATTTCGGTGGCAGAACCATTGAAAAGCTGGCTGAAATGAAAGGCAAAAAATGAGTTTATCTGACGAACAAGCCGCATTCCTACTGGATGCCTGCAAACTCATTACCTACGCCACCGAACAAGGTTTTAAAGTTACTGGCGGCGAGCTTGCCCGTACACCTGAGCAGCAGGCTATTTATTTCAAGACAGGCCGATCAAAGACCATGAAGTCCATCCACCTCAAGCGGTGCGCCATAGACTTGAACTTCTTCAAGGATGGGAAGATAATCTGGGACAAGGCGACCATTGCTCCGCTGGGCGAATACTGGGAGTCACTGAACATCAAAAACCGCTGGGGCGGGAACTTTTCCAACCTCGTGGACTGCCCTCACTTTGAAAGAAATGTAGGCTGATATGAAAACTCCAGTAAAGAAAAGTGCCGGCGGCGAAGCAAAGTCCACCGTCAACGCCGCAGGAAACTACACCAAGCCCGAGTTACGCAAACGCATCTTTAACGCTGTAAAGGCAGAGGCCACAGCAGGCACTGGCGCAGGACAATGGAGCGCCAGAAAAGCCCAGATGGTGGCGCAGCGCTATAAAAAAGCAGGCGGAGGCTACCGAGATTGAAAGCCCCACAGCAATCCCTTAAAAACTGGGGCGACCAGAAGTGGCGCACTAAGTCGGGGAAGCCTTCGTCAAAAACAGGTGAGAGGTATCTCCCTGAGGCAGCTATCAAGTCTTTGTCCTCTGCTGAGTATGCAGCCACGACCAAGGCCAAACGCAAAGGCAAGGCGGCCGGAAAGCAGTTTGTAGCTCAACCAAAAAAGATAGCAAAGAAAACCGCAGGATTTAGATAAGCCATGGCACTCGCACGAATTGTTCTCAAACCTGGTGTAGACAAACAAAACACCGAGTACGGCGCTGAAGGCGGCTGGATTGACTCGGACTACGTGCGTTTTCGCTATGGCCTTCCTGAGAAGATAGGCGGCTGGACCCAGTTTAATGAGTCCCCGTCTTATCTGGTGGGCATGATCAGCGAGATATATACATGGAATGCTTTGGATGGCTCCCCCTACATGATTGTGGGCACAAACAGAAAACTGTACGCTTTGTATGGTGCTTTGTGGGGAGACGTTACCCCTATTCGTAGAACAGCAGTTGGCGTCACCTTTGACACGATCAATGCCTCTACCACTGTCACAGTGAATGACACTGCTCACGGCGCTATTACAGGGGACTTTGTTACGTTCTCCACCGTCACAGGAAACCCTGGAGGCATTTCTAACGCAAGTTTGACTGGTGAATTTGAGATTCAGTTCATCACAAATGCTAATGAATACACCATCCTTTCCCCTGCTGCTGCCACGTCAACGGTCAACGCCGCAGGCACTGCGAATGCTGCCTATCAAATCAACGTAGGCACTGCCGTCAGTACAGTGGACTACGGCTGGGGCATAGGAACGTGGGGCGCGAGCACTTGGGGAACACCAAGGCCACCCTCTACTTCCGTGGCCCTTGATTCGCGGGTCTGGCAGTTTGACAGTTTTGGTGAAGACGTTATATGCCAGATTGCGAACGGTGGCATTTATTTGTTTGACACAAGTGCGGGTATCACTACACGTGTAACGGCTATTTCCGGTGCTCCCACAAAGAGCACCTATGCGCTTGTGTCTACCCCAGACAGGCACTTGGTGTGCTTTGGCACGGAGTCCACGATTGGTACTCCAGCGACACAAGACCCCATGTTTGTTCGTTTCTCCAATCAGGAGGACATCACCAGCTTTGCTGAGAGTGCGACAAACACGGCCGGCGGACAACGGCTCACGGACGGCAACCACATCGTCTCTGCCGATCGATCCAGAGGACAGATTCTCATTTGGACAGATACCGCTTTGCACGGCATGCAGTTCATCGGTCCGCCCTACACCTTTGGCTTTCAGCAACTGGGTTCTAACTGTGGCCTGATAGGCCCGCATGCCTCTGCTGACGTCAATGGTGTGTCGTTTTGGATGGGCAAGGATGCGTTTTTCATGTTTGACGGAACGGTAAAAAAGCTTGCCTGTACAGTTCAAGACTACGTGTTCCAGGACATTAACGTTGTACAAAATACCAAGGTGAACATCGGCGTCAACACCCAGTTCAATGAGGTCACTTGGTGGTATTGCTCATACACATCCGACTACATCGATCGATTTGTGACGTACAACTACTTAGAGAATGTCTGGTCTATTGGTACTATGGCGCGTACAGCATGGACGGATTTAGGCACCTACTCTAAACCGACTGCTGCTGAGTACTCTCCTGCCAGCACTGAAACCAGCATCAGTACGATCAATGGCCTGACCGCTGGTCGTTCTTTGATATACAACCAAGAAGACGGCAAGAACGGCAACGGAGCGGCCATCACGGCTTTGGTCAAGTCTGGTTACTTTGACATTGGCGACGGTGACCAGATGCTGTTCATGAAGCGGTTCATCCCTGACTTCAAGAACCAAGAGGGCAATCTAACTGTCCACTTGTTGTTGCGCCCGTATCCGCAGGCCAGTGCAAGTCCGAGCTCTTTGGACCCATACATCATTACTCCAAACACGGAGAAAGTGGACACTCGCGCGCGCGGGAGACAGATCAGTTTGCGCATTGAGAGCAACGAGGTAGACACCAATTGGCGCTATGGAACGTTGCGCGTTGACATCCAGCCGGACGGATTGCGATGAGCAAGATTACCAACGTCCGACTGCCCAATGCATCGCCTGCCTATGATGCGTCGCAGTTCAATCAACTGGTGCGATCTCTTGAGCAGATTATTTTGCAACTTAACAGTACTTACACGCCTGTTGTAACCGAGGACAAGGACCAGGCACAGACTTGGTTTTTTGGAAAATAATGGCAAACTCATATAAACGTTTTCAAAGTACGCCGTCCGCAACCATACCGTTAATTGTGTTAACGGTTCCTGCTGCTTCAACCGCCATTGTCAAGTCTATTTGGATAGCAAACATAGGTGTAGGTAGCACCAACATAACGGTTACCTTTTCTCCTGACGGGTCTGGAACGCACTACCTCGTGCCACTAGAATCGGTAGCCTCAAACAAATATGTAGACCTCTTGGCCGGCTGGAACGCTGGTCCTTTGGTGTTGGAGGGATACGATGAGTTGTTCGTTACTTCTTCGCAAGATTATGTTTATGTGACTGTGAGTGCACTTCTGGTAGACAGGAACTAGGGAAATGCGACATAATCACAGCCACATTCGCGTCCTTTCCCGACGCGCGGCCCATGCGGCCCTTGGCATCAACTGGAAAGGATAATCATGGCGAATGAAGGCATCATGGCGGCTCCCATGCCCATGCAACAGCAACAACAGCAACCCTTACAGGGCTACGTCTCAAGCTTGGACGCGTACAACGCGGCATCTTCTGCTATGCAGGAGACCAATCCGCAGGCCTTTGGCGAGTACAAGGCTGCCATTGGCTCTAAGCTGTCCGAACTCAACCTCAAATCCAGCGAGATTGAATCGTTCGTCACGCTGCTTGAATACATGTTGCAGTACCCTGACCAGTACAAGGAAGTAATCCGTGCTGGCATTGAAGCGGGTGCGATTGAGGAAGGCGACTTCCCGCCTGAGTTTGATCAGTCATTTGTTTCCACCATGTTGGCGGCGCTAAATGAGCAACGCATTCAACAGGTACAGAATGTTTCTCCAGAGGCCATGGGCCCCGGACCACAAGAACCCATGGCAATGAAGAGCGGGGGCTTGGCAGACGCTGCCAAAGCACTGCAAGCCCGGGGCCGTGGACGAGACACCATCCTTGCCCACATCAACCCACAAGAAGCCGAAATGCTGCGTAGAGCAGGCGGCCTTGGAACGATTAACCCTTACACAGGATTAAGAGAATACGGCTGGTTAAATGATGCGTGGAATGGAGTCAAGGGCGTGGCAAAGGGCGTAGGCGACGCTGTTAAATCAGTCGCCAGTAGTCCGATTGGAAGAATTGCTTTGAGCATTGGATTGACCATGTATTTGGGTCCACTTGCGGCAGGCTATGGTATTGGCACCGCCGGCACAGCAGCCCTTGTCGGTGGCGGCCTGTCCGCACTAAGCGGTGGAAGCCTACAAGACGTGCTCAAAGGTGCGGCCATGGGCTACATCGGCGGAACAATCGCTCCATCTATTAGCGGCTACATGCCTGGTGCGGCAGGTAGCGTCTTGAATCAAGGCTTCACGGGCGCAGCGTTGGGAACAGGCTTTGGTTTGGCATCGGGTATGTCTTTGCAAGACTCCCTAAAAGCAGGCGCAATTGGTGGCGTAACGGCCGCAGGCGTTGGGTATGGTCAGCAAAAGGGATACATACCGGGCGGAAAACCTGTTGATTTAGGCTATAGCCCCGCCGAACAAGCAAGGCTCGAGCAGATGGGCCCAATTTCTCTAGACGATAACCTGAGTATTAATCCTGTTAACCCTGTCGGTGATGCCACCAGCAACCTTCCTCCGTCCACTGTAGATAAATACTCTCCATACTACAAAGCACCCGTTGACAATCTTCCTTCGTCCACTGTAGATAAATACTCTCCATACTACAAAGAACCGGTTGACAACTTCATGGTCTCGCAGGCACAAGCCAATGCAGTCATGGAACAGCCTGGCTATACCCCAAGGTTGTCCACGCAGTCACAGTATTTGATGAATACTCCTCCCACTGACTACTCATTGGGTACTGCTCCTCTTGGCGCTACCAACAGTTTTCTTTCAGCTGAAACTACTCCAGTAGTGGCTCCGACAAGTACGGCGACCATACAGGGGGTAAATGCCTCTCAGCCGAGGATTGAAAACATCAATGGCAGGCCAAATTATGTAACATTTGATTCAAACGGGGCTCCCGTATATAAGCCCGTCCCGTTTAACGAGCGTGTATATAGCGACAGCGGAACAGTTTCTGTAAAGCCTTCTCCCCCAGTTTCTTACGATCAACCCGGACGTTTTGGGACTGATTCGGGAGTTCAGACGTCACCTGCACCTTCTGCAATGAACGATGCTTCCGCACAGTTCGGAACTTCTGCGGGAGGCTCAGGTCAACAAACCGCCAACACATATTACACGGCGGGTAGCGGGCAAAGCCAAGATGCTATTAGTATGCGAGACGCTATGCCCCCATACGAAATGCAGATTGCGGGTCCAAGATACGGGGACCCTGCTCCAGTAGAAGACAGAAGCAGCTATTCCCTTGGCGCAAGAGGAGAACAAGTTTATGGCTCCGTAAAAGATCTTTACAACGAAAATTTTGCTACTGATCGTCCTTCTATACAGGCAGGAAACGCACAGGCCGAGGTCGCTGGAGGCAAGGCAGTAGCCGCATACAGAGCAAGGATGGAAGCCGCAGGTATTAAACCAACTGCGACGGGAGCGGAAGCTGCATATGACGCCGCATACGAGGCCAATGCTCCGGGCTTTATCAGTAAGTACCTCCCCCTGGCCGCAGCCGGTTTGGGTGCGACGTATTTAGCTGGTGGGTTTAAAGAGCCTCCTGCGGATGACAAGCCTGTGTATGACCCTGCTTACACGGGGACGGAATACATACGAGACAACCCCCAAGCGTTCTCTGGTAGCTTGTATAACTATCAGTCCCAAGGTGCTGGCGCATATGACCCCTCTCGCGTAACCACCTATGAAGGCGGTCAAGGTGCTGCTGCCCCGGGAGTGGTCACACCTACTGGAATCATGCAAGCGCAGTACTCTCCTGAGTATGGCCGTCGTCGGACACAGGCGCTTCAGCAGTACTATTACTCTCCATTCATTGGCACCGCAGCGCCGATAATGGCTGCTAAAGGCGGCATGGTTACCGCAGAACCGGTGTACATGGGATTTGGTGGGGATGTAGTTAGAGCTATCCGAGGGATAAAAGAACCAGCCGCGCCTGCTTCTTCTTCAGGCGGAGGGTTTGGGTTTTTTAAAGATCTCGCCCCTACCATTACACAAGCCGTTGCTCAACGGCAGGCCCAACAGCAGCAGGCCCAACAATTAGCTCAACAACAGCAGGCTCAACAAGCTCAACAATTGGCCCAGCAATTGGCTCAGGAGCGCGCCCGCCCGCAGTACAACCCTTATCGCGAAACTTCCTATGCAGGAAGTCAGAGCACTGCTTCTCCGGGGGTGGTTGCCCCTACCGGGATCATGCAGGCGCAGTATTCCCCCAACTATGGTCGTCGTCGGATGCGGCCGGTAAGGGCAGCCGATGGGGGCTCGATCACAGAGTTTCCTCGTAAGTCAGGTCCGATCAACGGCCGTGGAACAGGGACTTCGGATGATATTCCAGCAATGCTTTCAGACGGTGAGTTTGTATTTACCGCCAGGGCCGTGCGCAATGCGGGCAACGGAAGCCGCCGCAAAGGTGCTGCACGGATGTACAAACTCATGAAATCGCTTGAAAAAGGCGGAATGGTGAAAGGCTAATTATGGCTACCGAAACAACACAACAAATCGTCCGGGAAGCCCCGGAGATTGAAGCGTATAAGCTTGACCTACTGAAGCAGGCCAAGGCACTGGCTTTTAACGAAGGCCGTACTCCTTTGGCCGAACAACTTCCAGGCTACAACGTAGCCGGATTTGCTCCTGCCCAACAAACAGCGATGAACGCTGCCATTGGTCAAGGCATTGGAGCTTTTGATCCATACCTGACCTCTGCCAACCAAGCGGTAACCCAGGCCTACGGAACAACAGGCGAAGCGGCCAACGTCTTGCGTGGAGCAGACACCAGGGACCAGTACGGCGACGCTCAAAATATCCTGAGTGCAGGCATTGGAGCAACTGCGCAAGCGGGTGGTCAGTATGACCCCACCATGGCGTCACAGTTCATGAACCCGTATCAGGCCCAAGTCACGCAACAGGCCTTGGCAGAGATGCGCCGTCAAGGCGATATTGCACGCCAAGGTGCGGCGGCCCAAGCTGTGAAATCAGGGGCTTTTGGTAGCACCCGTGAAGGCGTACAGCGCGCAGAGATGGAGCGAGGCCTGCAAGATGTCATGTCGCAGCGCATCTTCCAAGACTACGCACAGAACTATGGCCAAGCTCAACAGGCTGGCATGGGAACTTTCGAGGCTGCCAAACAAAGACAATTGGCCTTGGGACAAGGCCTTGGCCAAGCGGCCGCAGGCATTGGTTCACTTGCTGGCCAAGAGTTTGGCCAAGGACAGCAGTTGTCCTCAGGTTTGGGTCAGTTTGGCGCGCAGATGGGCCAGTTAGGTATCCAACAAGGCGCTCTCGGCCAGACAGCACAGGCAATGCGCCAAGGCGACGTCAACTTCTTGTACAACGTCGGCCAGTCACAGCAGGCGATGAACCAACAGCAATTGGATGCACAGCGTGCGACGGAGTTGCAAAGGGTGTACTCGCCCTACCAACAAGCAGGCTTCTTGTCAGATATTTACAAGGGCGCACCATCGACTCAGATGTCAACGGCGGCGGTCAGCCTGCCTTCTGCAAGCCCATTCCAACAAGCCTTGGGGGTGGGATTGGGTACGCTGTCCACCGTGGCCGGTGCAAAGAAAGCAGGACTCTTTTAAGAGGGCAATATGAAAAACAAGATGATGGAACAAGACGTCGAAAACATGGGCATCATGGCCGGTTTCAAAGACATGATGGAGATGGAGGACGACGACATGGAAGACATGAACGAAGAGGACCGTGTTGCCTCTGAGGTCATGGGCCGCTCGCCAAAGTCTCCTGAGATTTTGATGAACAACTTACGCGGGGACATGCGCTCAGTTGAAGCTCGCATTGATGAGTTGGCAGACATGGTCGGGTACCGTGCTGCCAAGGACACGCCCCAAGAAGTGCTTGCTCTTTTGCAGCCGGTTCTTGCCCAACAGCAAGGCATTGGCGCTGCTCCTGCTTCAGCCGAACTGATGCAAGGCCCCCAGCCTCCAATGGCACCTCCTCCTGAAATGGCCCCTCCTGGAATGCCACCAATGATGCCTCCCGGCGCTCCTCCTGAAGCTGCCCCTGGTGGTATGCCTCCTGAGATGATGGCGGCACTGATGGGCGGTGCTGGTGGCCCACAAGGCATGGCCGGTCCTCCCCCACCTGAGACAGGTGGTATTGCTGGCGCGCCTCCCATGGCTATGGCAAGAGGCGGCTATGTTCAAAATTTTCAGGCGGGGTCTACTGAGGACGGAGTGACCCCTGATGATGAAACAGTCCCAGGCGAAAGAGAAGCACCTTTACTTAAATATCCAACTGACATGGTTGCTGCGGCCAGACAAGGCATGCAGGAATTGATTGCAAGGCAGCCAGCAACGATCCCGGACCTGGGAGCATTGGCTCGTGGGCGTGAGCCTGCATATCGCACGATTTTGGGCGACACCAAGGGCGCGAGCCAAGCGCAGATGTTGATGTCTCTCGGCCAACGGGCCTTTAACTTTGGTGCAAATACCGATGACCAAGGCCGTCCATTGCGTGGAAGCTTTATCTCTCGGATGGCTGGTGCGGTCAGAACCTTGCCTCAGGACATGATGGCCCGTGCAGCGGAGATTGACAAAGGCGAGCGCGCAATCAAGATGGCCGCGTTGCAGGCGTCGGAGAAAGACATTGATCAACTCCAAGCAACAAACAATAAGCTCATGGAACAAAAGAGGGCTTTTTTTGGGGACGTTGTCAAGGCCGAAGCACGTGTTTCGGCGGCAGAGGCAAAAGAAAAAGCAAAGGCCGTGAAGGGGCCGTTTGGTACAGGTCGTGATGCTGAAACCTTAAATATGTTTGCAAGGACTGCCCCGCTGCTTGCCGAAGGAAAACTCTCTCCCGAGCAGGTGTATGATTTAGATACCGCAGTAACCAATTACACACAGAAGACCTCTCGAATAGAAGAGAGGACCGACCCTAAGTTGGGCACTAAGAGCTATGTGACAGTGGTAAACGAAAATAAACTACCTCCGCATGTGATCACTGCATATCAGTTGGTTGGAAGACCTATTCCATACTACACAGGTGACACACCTACTGCTCCTGGAAAGCCCGGAGAAAAAGCTCCTGTCCCCTCTGGAAACATCAGCGGAACTTTCGGGACAGTTCCTGCTGGTATACCCACCGAGTCGAAAGAAGCCTATCTGTCTCTCAGTGTCCCTAAGCGCGAAAGAACATTGTGGAATCAAAGAGGCCTGGTTGCTGGCCCTGTTTCAGCTGTTGCAGCAGTGCCTCTTGTACGTTTCTTTGGTCAAATAGACCCTAAAATTGACGAAGCACGTACTTTCTTTAATTCAGCAAGACGATCCCTGATTAAAGCGTTGGCGGCAAACCCACGCTTTCCTGTTTCAGAGATGGAAGCAATTGAAAGAGAAATAGACATTGCTCCAGCGTTTTTTGACAACCCAAACTCTTTAGGCAGCCGCTTGATTGGTATTGAGGACTTTCTTAAGCAGCGCCTAAAAGATGCCCAAGGAGATGCAAATAATCCAGAATACCCTGTAGCCTCTCAACAAGCTGCGTTGGATGAAATAAAAGAACTCAAAAACTTTCTTAAGGTAGCTGGAGTTCCTGTTCGGGTGTATTCTCTTGAAGAAGTGGAAGCACTTCCCTTTGGTACAAATTTCCTCTGGAACGGGGAAAGATCACTTTTTAAAACCAGGTAAGCCATGGCAACACCACCTAAACCAGCACTTAGTCCTGAAGAAATCGAAAGAAGGCTTTCAGAGATGTCCTCTCCTGATCCGGGAGATGGTCAGTTGCCTCCTGCATTAATGCAAGGCCGTCGTGCTGTTTCTCCTGCTCGCGCAGAAGACCAGTTAAGGGCGTTGAATCAGATTTCTCAGACAGAGTTCCCAACATTTGGTGAGAAGACCGAGGCCGTTGGCCAAGGAATAAAACTAGGATTTTTGGAAAGTGGCCCGGTTGCTGCGGGAGGAATAACCGGACTAAAAATAGGCACAGCCGCAGCACCCTTCTTAGGGCCTTTTGCTCCTGTTGGGCCTCCGCTTGGGTTAGCGGTAGGAGCCGGGGCGGGATATTTGTTTTCCTCTGGTCTTCAGGACTTTTTAGGTGAAGAGCCTGCACTTCGTGAAGACTTACTGTCTTTTCGCGAAGGCGGACGTAGTTTTTCTACCTCCATAGCGTTTGCTCCAACTGCCTATTATTTACCTAAATTTACCGGGAACCGCGTCTCACGGTTTATTTCAAAAATAGGAGAGCAGGTTCGCAAAACACCCAAAAGTTTTTTTGCGGCTGAGACAGTGGCTGCAACTGGAGTAGGAACCGGCGCTTTTTATGCGGAAGAATTGTTTCCTGGTGAAAAAGGTCCGCGTTTTGCCCTGGAAGTAACAGGAGGACTTGTTTTTCCTGGGCGCATGGTCGTTGAACAGTCAGGAAACGTAATTGATTTTGCAAAAAACTTAGGAAAATCCACGGGTGTTTCAGCCAAGGAAAGAAAAGCAGCTAATCGTTTGTATGAAATATTAGAGGGAACAGGGAACAATATTCCGTTGCTGATCCGTAAGCTAGAAGCGTTTGATCCAAATGACTTGAATCTAACTTCTGCACAAAAAACAGGGAACATAACTTTGTCTGCCTTGGAGACCTCCCTTGCTCGCATCAATGCCGAGTTTTCTGGTCAAACGATCAAACAAGGAGAGGATGCTTTACGAGCACAGCAGCTATTGCTTCTAAAAATGCAAGACTTTAAGGCTCCAGAGGCTTTAATCAAAGCCGCACAAGTGCGTTTAGACACTTATACCAAGATGATAGGTGAACGCCTTGCTGCGGCGGATGCAGTAGCGGCTCAAAAAATAGCAGGAATCACTAACGATACGTCTGATGCTAGGGTCGAAATTGGAAAAATTGTAAAGGACCAAACTGAGCTTGCTTTGCGCGAAGCACGAGAGATGGAAAACAAATTGTGGGGCGCGGGCCTTGCTCAAAAGGCTCCTGTACAAAGAGTTCAAGCTCCTCCAGAAAAGGTGAAAATGCAGGGCCCAAAGGCCCAGGAGATATTCAACAGAACGGGCATATGGCCCATGATAACTTTATCCAGAGGGACAATGGTCAGGGGTACAGAGATTAAGCCCACCAACACAAGTCGTGCGTTCCTAGACGCAACCCTGAGCATTGCTGACGTCGTTTACAAGAACACTACGCCGAAGTTGGTCAAGGACATCCTTGGCACTTTTGGTATTGATGATGCCGCCGTCATGAATTACAAACTTGGCCGCAATACGGATGAGTTCTTGGAGACAGGGAAAGTGCCTGATCGTTCTGGAACAGAGCGTTTTGTTCCGGAACTTAAGGAAGTAGATGTTGGCGAGATGGTCAACTACCGCAGCAACCTGTTGGCTCTTGCGCGTGATGCCGCTGGCAAAGGCGAGATGGGAGACGCAAGGTTCTATGGCCTACTGGCCGAGGGCATCTTGAAAGATTTGGATACCCTGAAAGCTCCTGCGTTTGATCAAGCAAGAAGTTTCTCTAAGGCCTTGAATGACACGTTTACCCGCACTTTTGCCAGTGAGGCGAGTGTCACGGGCCCCGGAGCAAAGACAGTTGCCGGCAAAGAGCGCATACCCGCAGAGATATTGGTGTCAAAGGCGTTTGGCGGTAATGCAGACGCGACTGCATTGCGGATGAATGAGATTGAGGATGCGGTAAAGTTCATGCGCACTCAATATGATGAGGCAGTCAATAAATTTGGGCTACGTAGCAAGCAGGCCCTGCTGTTAAAGCCTAAAGCCGATTTGGCCGACATACGCGTACAGTCTGTTCTTGATGCGCAAGACCGTGGGTTTCGATTAATTGCCGCAGAAGCAGTTGACCCTATTACTGCACAGTTGAATATTAAAAAACTGCAACTGTCTATTGACAAGCACAAACCCATGTTAGAAAAGCTGGGTATTCTCCCAGATTTGGAGGATGCCAGTAAGGCGCAATTTATTTTTCAAGAATTGCAAAATCAAAAAAGTGCAATGAACAAAATTATTGCAAATCAATCTACCTTTGGGCAGCTTCTTAAATTTGAAAATCCAACCAATGCAGTCATAGACGTGCTCAATAGCAAATTCCCTGTCAGAGGCATGCAAAGAATGGCCAAGCTTGCAGGAGCAGGAGGCCAGGATGCTGTTGATGGATTGAAATCTACGTTGTTTGATTATGCTTACAACAAAGCGGCAAGCAGTAGAGGTTTTAACATTCAAGCATTTAATGATGCGTTGTTCAGTCCTCTGGCTCCAGGTAAACCTTCTTTGGTCAACATTATGGGCACTCAAAACCTCATAACAAGAGCAGAGATTAACAACCTCAAACGCCTGATTATGCCAATGATGCGTGTTGAGAAAGCCATGGGCAATAGAACCGAGCTCAACAAGATCATGGACGGTGCTGGCGCTGTAGAAGAATTGGCCCTGCGTGTCATGGGTGCAGCAGGGGGCGGTAAGCTTTCTGGTGGCGGCCCCGGTTCCCTGGTCGCTGCGCAAGCCGGCTCGAAGTATGTGCGTGAAATCTTTGACAAGATGCCTAACGCGTCAATTCGTGTTGTGCTTGAAAACGCAGCTAAGGACCCCCTCTTGATGGCCGCTCTTTTACGTAAAGGAAAGAGCGCCTCAGAACAAAAGAGCATTGCTGAAAATATAGCTCTGTATGTGGGCAAGACATTAGTTACTCGTGTCCCAGCACCTCTGAGCATCTACGAAGATGAAGTCCCCAGAACAAACCTGATCCAAACCGGGCCTCCCGATGCTGCCCGGCAACTGCGCAAGTTGCCCCCAACAGCGCCATCCAAAGGCGTGCCGGGACTCTTGGACAAGAAGCCTGGTGCACAGGCCCCTGCTGCTCCCGGTGCTCAGTCGTCAACCAGCCGTGCAATGTTCCAGTCGCTCTTTCCCAATGACTCCATCAGTCCGATGCTGGCGTCTCAGGGATCGGCACCGCCTGCTTGAACTGCTCAACACGCTTCATCCAAGCATCCTTGTGGTTCTGAAATTCACGGCCAGTGGTCGTGAATTCCTGCGTCGTGCCGTTTTGAACGCTCACCAGGATGGCTCCAAAATCGATATTCGTGCCGTGGATGATGTCATGGGCCAAAGCATAGGCGGCAAGCTGGTGGAAATAGTCCTCAATCCACTCCGCGCGCTTAGGCTTGACTGACTGCTTAAAGTCAACAATGGCCGGCCGCCCACGGTACACGCCCACAAAGTCTGTCGTCCCTGCATATTTCCCAGGGTAATAAAGAGACACCTCCGACCCCCATATTTCT
>Ga0208951_1000093_pt1 | contig 35424 bp, 40 predicted proteins | sample GreLakmeMI27MSRF_FD_187702 | JGI IMG/M metagenome (GOLD analysis project Ga0208951, IMG submission 187702) | Freshwater lentic microbial communities from great Laurentian Lakes, MI, USA - Great Lakes metaG MI27MSRF (SPAdes) | ecosystem: Environmental > Aquatic > Freshwater > Lake | place: Great...
TGGCCGCAGGCCGTCGGCCCGCCGCCGCCGCCGCACGCTGCGGGTGGATACCCTGCGGGCCTGTGGGCTGCGTATCCACCGGCGCCGTCGTATGCCTACCCACCGCCGCCGCCGTGTGCAGAACCAGCGCCAGCTGCGCCCGCAGCGCCTCCGGCTGCACGCTGGCGAGCACGTCCCGCCGGGTGTGGTACTGCGGCGGCAGCGAGCGCGCGTCCACGGCGTTGAGCACCGCGGCGGCCACTCCCCCGCGCGTGAAGGCGGAGCCGTCCGTGCCTCCCAGCGGCAGCGTGAGCGTCTTGAGCGCAGGCAGGCCCGCCTGGCGAGCCGCCGCCACCACGACGGACCGCAGCGCCGGGTCGTGCACCGCGCCCGGCCACGGCTCCGCGTCGATGACGCTCAACCATTGGGCGTCGTGGGTGGACTCCAATGCCAGCACGGCGGTGGGGAGCGACGCATGTTCAGCCGCGTGCGCAGCTACGAACCGTTTCGAGCCGCGCAGGCCAGCCTCCTCACCGCTGGTGGCGAGCAGCACAACCTCGGTGCTAGCCAGCAGAGGCTGCAGGTAGGCGTACTTGTGAGCGCGCGCGCCCGCCGCGCGCGCGGCTGCCACCTCCCCCCCAAACGCGTGCATCACCACCACGCCAGACAGGTCGTCGCCTGCGCCGGGTACCACCCGCCCGGTGTGCCAGAAGGCGCAGGGCAGCATGAGCAGCGAGCCGGCCAGCAACAGGCTGTGTAAGCGCGGGCGTAGGGAGGCGGCAAGCTTGCTGGAGCCCGCGAACACCTGCAGGCCGGTGGTGAACACCATGCAGCCGTACGTGGCGAAGCCGAGCGCCATGTACACGGGCGCCGCGGTTCCAAGCCAGTAAAACAGGTTGAACTCAAAAGCACTGGGTCAAAGAGACACCAGAGTCAGCGCACAGCCACGCAGGCTGGGCAGAGCAGCCGGGTGGGCGGACCCAGCAGGACGCACGCACCTGTCTTGGTGCGCTGTGACGATGAGGCGTCGTAGGGGCTGTGCGCCTCCGCTTGGAGGAAGGCGAGCTACCACGTTGATGCCGGTCATGACAGGGAATGGCCAGCCCAGGCTGTCCACGATTTCGTAGTACCACACCAGCTCGCCCACGAAGAGCGCCAACCCCACCAACGTGACCAGGAACGCTTTGAGAGGAGCGGAAGCGAGGGAGCTGAGCGCTCGGAAGTAGCAGAACACTGCGATGGGAATGACGCCGAGGAAGGCGTGCGGCGCACACACAAAGGACTCGTAGGAAGTGTTGTAGCCCCACTTCGCCCAGGCAGCGCCCAGCGTGTCGCCCAGCGCGCGTTCTGCTGCACTGCATGGCGCACGTCCCCGCTCCACGCCATCCGTGCCGCCCGCGGTCATCGCGGCGTGCATGAAAGACGTCATCCAAGCAGTCCACTCGCCCACGTGCGGCGGCGGCATGGCTGCGTCACTGCAAAGACCTTAAGTGGATACTTCCTGCTCAGCGGTCTGCTTGCGTCCAATTCAAGATACGCGCTGGGGCGTCAGACGTGGCGCAAAGGGCTGTACAGCGCACAGCGCGGGCAGAAACAGCGCGCGGCGATGCGAGCAGGTCGCTGGGGACGCTCCCTCCGAGGGGCGGTGAGATGCCGTCGTGGCGGGGCGCCTGCTGGCCACCGCGAGAGCGTTGTCGTACTACGCTTCTCTCTCTCTCTTCGCTCTCTCTTGGCGCGCGTGCTGGGGTCGCAGGATGCGTGGCGAGCTGTTCCTGTTTTCGAGCGAACACCGGCTGTCTGCTTCCCAAACGGACTGCGCCTCTGACAGCTGCTCTGTGTTGGTCTTTGTCGGAGGTCTCGGCGACGGCCTGCTCGCCTGTGCATACCTGCAGCCGCTGTCGCAGGCACTCAGCGCTGCCGGCTGGGCGCTGGTGCAGCCGCTCTTGAGGTCCAGCTACAGCGGCTGGGGCGCGGCCAGTCTGGCAACAGACGCCCAGGACCTGCACGAGCTCCTCTCCTGCCTGCGCACACGCGGCGTGACGCGCGTCGTCATGATGGGACACTCCACGGGCTGCCAAGACACCATCACGCTGTTGCGTGGCGGCGCACAGGTTGCTGGCGCCATTCTGCAGGCGCCAGTCAGCGACCGCGAATATTTGGCAACTCTGCCTGAGACGGCGGGCTTGCTGGAGCTGGCAGAACGCATGGTGGCTGCCGGTCAGGGCGAGGCGTGGATACCGCGCCAGGCTGGCGGAACAGCAACAACTGCCTCTCGCTTCCTCTCTCTCGCCGGCGCAGGCGGCGACGACGACCTCTTCTCTAGCGACCTCAGCGACGCGCAGCTGAGCGAGCTGCTAGGTCACGTGCGTGTTCCGACGCTTTTGCTGCTGTCAGGAGAAGACGAGTACGTTCCAGCGTCTGTGGACAGCCGCGCGTTGGCGCATCGCTTGGAAAGTGCCATGGCTGCTGCGCCATTCATTGAGGCGCGCCGCATCGCGCGCGCATGCACTGCGCAAAGCTCTCTGACTGCGTCCAGCGCAGGTGTGTGTGTTGGAGGGTGCCAAACATGCCCCAGAGAACACTGGGCATGTGCAGGCGCTCATCGACGCCGTGATGGCTTTCCTGAACAAGCTCGATGGGCGCGATGGAAGCTGACCTGCTCGCCCCGCCGGTGCGTGTCCAGAGTGCGCAAACGGACAGGGGACAGCAGAGCGAAGAGTGCGGCGCTCTCCGACCCGAGGACGAGTCAGTCCCCGTCGAGCGACTGCACAGCTCTCGCCGGATGGTGGCGCCTAGCATACGAAGGCGGGCACGAATTGAGCTCTCTGCGTGTGCTTACTTAAGCGCCGGTTTCCTTCCCGACAACGGAAGCAGATGCCTCTGCGTGCAACCGCTTGGGCGACCTACAGTGCTGGCCAGCCAGCCCCCTTCTGGGCCCAGACACGGTGTGTTGTGACCTGCGTTGTTTGACACTGAATGGGTGTCCCGCCACGCCTGCGTGCGTGCTCTCGCTCTGCTTAGCGCTTCTTGCTCACGCCGACCGTGCGGCCGCGGCGGCCGGTGGTCTTGGTGTGCTGGCCGCGCACGCGCACGCCCCAGTAGTGACGCAGGCCGCGGTGGTTGCGGATCTTCTTCAGCCGCTCCAGGTCCTCGCGCATCTTGGTGTCCAGCACGTTGGACACAACCTGCGTGAAGCGGCCGTCCTTGCTGTCCTTTTGCCTAGAGGAGGGGAAGAGCGGGGGGAAGCGTCAGAGCCTGTGCACTCCAGCTCGGGACTCTGCAGCCACGGCGGCGCAGACGCCACGCCTCCGCAGCGTGCAGCGGCGCGGCTGCACGCCCCCAGCCTACAACCCGGCCGGGGGCGTGCGGCGCGCGCGTTGCGGCGCGCAAACCCTAAAACCTGAGCGAGGCCAGGGACCGGGCGGCGCACGCACCGGTTGAGGAACCAGTCGGGGACGCGGAACTGGCGCGGGTTGGAGACGACCACCATGAGGGACTCCAGCTCGGAGGCGGACAGCTCCCCGGCGCGCTTGTTCAGGTCCACCTCAGCCTTCTTGCACGCCACGTTTGCCAGGCGGCGGCCAATACCCTTGATGGCCGTGATCGCGAACATCACCTGCGCAGCGGCTGTCAGCGCACGCGCGGAGAGAGGGAGAAGCGAGCGGTGCGGTGCCAGCGCGTGGCAGATGAGCGCTTAGGGTTGATGCCCCGTAGCGGCTGCAGCAAGTGCAGCGGCGCCAGGAGCAGGTTGTGCGGCGACGGCTGCAGGCGAGCTGGAGTGCGGACCTTCTGGCGGCCGTCCACGTTGGTGTTCAGCACACGCAGGATGTGCTGGAACCCAGTATCGCTGACGAGCGCCATTCTGCCTGCCTGCCAACCGCGACGAGCTGCCTCGAGCTCGACACGGCGCAGACGGAGCGCTTTCGAAAGGACCTAAGCCAGTCGTACGTCGTACGACGGTGGTTGGCGGATTGGGTTGTTTTGGGGGGGGGAGGGGGCGGCTCCACCTGGGAACTTACCCCATCTTCTGTTCCTCTGCAGCCTATGCTTATCGCGCAGCAGTGGAGGGAGCCGCGTGAGTGAGAAGAGGCCGAGTGCGAGGCGCAGAGGCGCAGAGGCGCAGCGGAGTCCCGCGCCGATGCTGCGACTGCTGCGCACCTCGACGCAGCCGCAGGAGGCGCCCTCTGTCACACAACGCTGGGTCTACGGCCGGGGGTGGCACCTCGTGGCGCCGCCACAGCAAGTTCGGGTGCAGGAGGGTGCAGCCTGGGTGGACTCTCCACAGCTCCCGGAGCGGGAGCGGCCTGTGACCGCCGCGGCGCGTGCGGAGAGCGTGCTGAGTGCGGAGGAGCCTGACGTGGACTTCCAAGGCGCGTGCGGGGTCGCTGTGAGGACAACGCGCTTACGAACGCACTAGGTCCCGCCGAGGAGCGACAGGTTGCGAGCACTGCGGACCTTCCTCGCCGCCGCCTCCTCCTCGCTGTGGGCGCCTCGGCGGTGGCTGCGGGCGCGGCGGTAGTCGTTGCGGTGCCTTTCGCGTACACACACCGCCAAGCGCAGAACGCTGTGCAGCAACGAGCAGCGGCTGCGGCCGCCGAGGCAGCTGCTGCAGCCGAAGCTGCTCGCGCGCAGTCTCAGCTTCTGCCCTGGCTCGCCGTGCCTCTGCCTCCGCACCTCCCTCCCATCCCCATCCCCATCCAGCCTCTGGCGGCGTTGCCCGCCGACGGCCAAACGCTGCGAATAGCTCTCGCAACCCTTTCCCTCGCCTCCTTCCTCACCGGACAGTACATGAACGAGCGCGCTCGCAGGCGCGCCGGGCAGAGCCTGTTGCCGCCCACGGCGGGCGAGCGCTCCCGGGCACTCATCGAGGCTGCGCGCCGCGCAAAGTCACACGCCCGAGCTCAGCCGCCAGACGCGCCTGCGGCGCCAGCCTCGTGCGCCAAGGTCAGCCTGCGCGTGGCAACTTTCCAGGCGGCTCACCCCGAGAAGGCAGCCAGCGGCGGTGAAGACTGCGTGCGCACGGTGCCCTCGCTAGGCATCGTGGTGCTGGCGGACGGGGTTGGCGGCTGGGCGGCGGAGGGCATCGATCCGGCTGGATACGCACGCACGCTGGTGCGCCAGGCGTCAGACGGAGCAGCCGAGAGCACCAACATAGCAGGCGGGGCGCGCGCGCCTGCACAAGCCTCACTCCTCGTGGACGCGCTTCGTGGCGCGCACATAGCCACGGACGTGGCGGGCAGCGCCACCGCCTGCCTGCTGCGCGTGTCGTGCGACGGCAGCGCGGCGTGCGCAAACGTGGGAGACTGCGGATTCCTGCTGCTCCGAGACGGACGGCCCGTGCTCGCCAGTCAACAGCAGCAGCACAAATTCAACCTGCCGTTCCAATTAGGATACCCTGCGCTGGTGCCGGGCACTGACTTTGCGGAGGATGCTCGGCTCTGCGAGTTTCAGGTGCTACCGGGCGACACCATCGTCGTCGCGTCCGACGGGTTATGGGATAACCTAGAGCATGGCGCCATCGCGGACATCGTCGCAGAGAGCGGCTCGCCGGAGAGGGCTGCTGAGGCGCTGGTTCGAACGGCGGCGAAGCTGGCCGGAGATGCCTCCTACGACAGCCCCTTCAGCCAGGCTGCGCGGGCGGCCGGGGCGGTGCGCACCACGCCGCTGCAGTGGCTGCGCGGCGACAAGACGGTGAGCGGCGGCAAGCCGGACGATACCACTGTGGCGATAGTGCGTGTGGAGCGGCCATGACACTCGTGCGGTGCACATTTTGTAAGGCGCGCGCCGATATTGTGTCGCCGGCACACAGTCACCCCGTCACCTCCTCTGTGCTCTCCTGTGCCCATTCATTCAACCCAGCTGAACCACCCCGGCTTGCTTCTCCTTTTGGCAGCCAGCCGCCGGGCACATGGACGGCCAGGGCTCCCGCCCCCGTCTGGTGAAGCCCAAGAACGCGCGCGCCAAGCGCGCCCTGCAGAAGCGCGCGCCGCGCGCGGTGGAAGTGCTGAAGAAGGCGCTGCTGTTGCATGGCGGGACGACGTCCGGCGTGATGAAGTCTGTGCTGGCTGACCTGAGCAGTCTGAAGAAGGGCGAGTCGCTAAAGCTCAGCCGCGCCAACGACACGGTGCGCCCGTTCGAGACTGGCGGCGAGGCGAGCTTGGAGTTTCTGGCACGCAAGGCGGACTGCTCGCTCTTTGCGCTGGCCAGCCACAGCAAGAAGCGGCCCCACAACCTGGTGCTGGGCCGCTTCTTCGACTTCAGGCTGCTGGACATGGTGGAGCTGGGGGTGCGTGCAGGCGTCCCTCCCGCGCGCCAGGGCAGCACTGAGAGCGCGCGAACCCTGGCGGCGGCTGTGCCTTGCAGGTTGAGAACTACCGCGCGCTGCGCGACTTCAAAGGCCACGGCTCGCGCGCCGCGCAGGGCTCCAAGCCCTGCCTGGTATTCAGCGGCGAGCTGTTCGAAACCGACCCGGTGCGCCCCAAAGCCTGTTCCAACGCGTGTGCGCCTCTCACCCGCCCCTCGCGCACGCAGACCATGCGCGCCGCCAAGAGCCTGCTGCTAGACTTTTTCCGGGGGCGCGTGGTTCCCAACGTGAACCTCAAGGGCCTGGACCGGGTGGTCATCTGTACCGCCGTGGCTGGGCGCATCTACTTCCGTCAGTGTGTGACCCGCTTCCGCAAGTGCGGCAGCAAGGTGCCCCGTGTTGAGCTGGAGGAGATGGGGCCGCGCATGGACCTGGTTGTACGACGGGTGCGAGAGCCCCCCCCCGAGCTGCGCAAGGAGGCGTACAAGCAGGCCGCCCCGCCGAAGCGCCAGAAGAACGTGGGTGTGGACACCCTGGTGGGCACGGTGGGCCGGGTGTTCGTGCCTCCCCAGGAGGTTGACAACATCGCGCTCAGCAAGCCAAAGGGCGTCAAGCGAGACCGTCGCGCGACCGCGGTGCAGGACAAGGTTGCCCGCCGCGCCGTAGCCGCGGAGCTGGAGGGGGGCGATGGGGATGGCGATGAGGCAGGGGCGGCGGAGGTGCGCGCGGCGGGGCGGCGCAAACGTGAGCAAACGGGCGACGAGACTCCGCAGTCGGTGGGCTTTCCCCTCTCAGCCGGCAACCTGGTGGCCGGCAAGGGGCTCAAGAAGGCGCCCAAGCGCAGCAAGCGGGCGCAGGCAGAAGAGGCGTGAGGCATGCGACTAGAGACACCTCTGTGCGAGTGCAAGCAAGCAAAGCGCATTTCTTTATGTCCAGGTCTCTCACGGCTGCTGCCGCGCCGCTTGCCGCGGGTCCCGCGGGGCAAAGGCACGTAAGGAGCCGGCAGCCAGCGGCGGCGGCGGCGGCGGCGGCGGCACTTGGTGCTCCGGCGCCACCAGGGCGGGCCAGCGCTGCGCGCCCAAGTCCCGCAGCCGCACCATCGAGCTGGGCACGTCATCGATGGAGAACAAGTGCGGAAAGTGGAACTTGACCAGGTTGACCACAAAACCGCGACACTTCGCGCCGTCGCCCAAGGGCAAGGAGCCTGGCAGGAAGGGCCGTAACTCGTCCGTAGCCACTCAGAGGTGGCAGTGGCCTCCGAAGGACTCGAGGGTGGAGCGCAGCCTGCTCGCGAGGGCAGCAACCTCGTCGGGCACTGCTGTCCCTCCATAATTCCCATCTGGGTGCGATGGCAGGGGCCGCGCTGGGTGGGTAGCGCCTGGCGGTTGTACCAGCCGCACGAGAGAGCTGGGCCACTCGCCGATGGAGAACGTTTCCGGAAAGCTCTTGACCAGGCTCACCACAAACCTACGGCACCGCTTGAAGTCGGAGTCAATGGAGGGTGGCAGAGGTCGCATCAAGTCCACAACCTTGGCTAGTATGCATTGGCCACCGAAGGACTCGAGAATCGAGCGCAGCCTGCTCATAAGTACCTCGTCGGGCACTCGCGGCCCTGGTGCGAGGCCATGCGCCGACGGCTGCGGGGCCGGGGGGCCGGGGGGCAGGGGGCAACGAGGTGCCGGCGCCTCCCAGCCACGGGGTGGCGGTGGCCCCCAGCCACGGGCCCGCTCCTCAGGGCGGCTGCGCGCGGGGCTGCGGCTGCGGTTGGAGCGGCGGGGCCGGCCTGAGCGGTGGCCCACGGGCAAGCGCGAGCCCGAGCGCGAGCGAGAGGAGCGAGAGGAGCGAGAGTGAGAGCGCCCAAACCTCTTCTTGCTCCGCCCATGCTCCCGGCCGGAGCGGGAGCGCCGCCGCTTGTGCTGGTGCCGGCGCTTGCGCTCAGAGCTGCGACTGCGACTGCGGGTGCGGCCACGTGTCGGCGCAGCAGCCTTGGCCGGCAGCTCAGCAGGCTCATTCTTTGGCGGCAGCGTCTGAGCGGGCCGTACTGGCGCTGGCGCAGGTGCCGCGGCGATTGAGCGTGGCACCACCACGGGCGCCGGCGCGGTGGGCAGCATGAGCACCAGGCAAAGGAAGCCGCTCGACGTGCTGACGTCAGCAGGGAGCGGCAGCGGCCATCGCGCCATCTGAGCGCGCGCCAGCTCGCCTGGAGGCAGCAGATACGCGGCCCGCCCACCAGTGGCGGCATCCACGCAGCTCGCTACCACGTCACGCTTGCCCAGCGTCGCAACGACGCCGGCGAAGCTCGAGCGCTGCTCGGCCGTGGCTTGCGGCGCGGGCAGCACCACCATGGCCAGCGGCTCCATTTCCTGATGCAGCACCTTTGCGAATTCAGGACGTGCGGCCATGCCCGTCATGTTCAGAGTCAGCAGCGACCATCCCAGCGACGTGGCGTCGATGGCAGGTGATAGGGCGGCGCGGGCGATGACCGGGCATTTGGAGACGCCCAGCTTGAGCAGCCCCAGTGCGTTGCTGTTCACGAGCGACCAGGCTCGCTGGGCAAAGTCGGAAGGCAGGGGCGGCGCCTCGGAATCCTCGCTCTCGCTGTCCACATCGGCCTTCAGCAAGGAGGCGCTGTCCGAGGGGCTTCGCGGCGCTGCAGCGTAGCACGCGGCAGCGTTCGGGATTGGACCCAAACCAGACCGTGCGCCGTCTGCGAGGCCGGAAACTGAGCAAGACGGTGCCTGCGGCAGCATCGACTCCACATCCCCTCCTTGCGCCTGATTCGCAGCCCTGGCCTGATCGTAGTACAGCCGATACCGGCCCCAGAAGCCCGGTGAGCGAGCGCTGTAGTCCATCAGCAGCTCCTCGCCTTGGTCACAGCACCGCGTGGTTATAGCCACCTGGTAGGGCCATCCGTGCACACGGACCTCAACCAGCGCCACGTTGTTGGGCCGCCCGTGCCGTGCGGAGCCTGTGCGCAAGTCGACAATGGCGCCGTCGTTGATCAGGCTGACCGCGTTGCCGTGGCCATAGGCGCTGGCGTAGAGCAGGGTGTCTTGAGCGTAGAAGGCGTGGCAAAAGGACTGCACTGCCAGCTCGCGAGCGCGGCTTGCGGCGCCTTGCTCTTCCTCGCCCTCCAGCTCCTCATCCAGCTCCTCCTGGGTCTTCACTTTGCAGCGCAGAACGCCCACTACCGTCCACTCAGCCAAGCAGGTGCTCGCGCGCAGGCCCCGCTGCGGTGGGTCAGGCGATAGGTGAGCACACCAGCGGACAGAAGGGCGAGTGGAGGAGGATGAGCAGACTCACCTACCCGTGCAGCATGGAGCGAGAGTCCTCTGCACCGATGGTGAAGGCCTCCACCCCGGCGTGGCATGGCGGGTCGGCGGGTAGCGTTGCGACGACAGACTCGTTTCTCTGCCCGAGACTGTCAAGAGACTGCGTAGTTTCTTTCCCGAGCGCAGCGGTAGCAGCAGAAGCGCCAGCGCGCAGGCGCGCGCACCTCTGCAAGGTCTAAGTGTTGACGCAGGCCGTCCACGACGGCGGCCTTGAACTTGGCGAGCTCAACTCCTGGCACTTCTTCGGTGCACACGGAGGCCCACGCAGGCGCGGGCTTCTTATGGCGCTTGGCCTTCTGGAGCTCGGCGCGGAACTCGTTGTCAGCCTGCGCGTGCAGGCGCCACGAGGACGGCGAGAAGCTGCTGCCCAGCACGCGAGACGCCTTTGGCGCAGACGCCGGCACAGCAGCCTGGAAGAACTCAAGCACGGGGTTCATGAGCAGCACGCCATGAGAGAGGACGGCAAGATGCGACAAGCGGGGGCAACTTTTCTAGGCACCAGCGCACGTCAGCACGTCGCACGATCCACAATAAGGGGACGCGGCGTCCCGTGTAAGCGCAGGCCTCGCGTGTTGCATCGTCATGTCACGTGTTCCTTGTCATTTGGCGCCGGCAGCGGCGATGGCATGCTCCGCCGCTGTGATGAGGTGAGGGTAGACGGTAGAGGGTGGAGGGGCCCTTTCCCTCAGCGTGTCTAGAGGCTCCCTGGAAGGAGGCCGGAGGCCTTTGGCGAGGTTCTCTAGAAGGGTACATAAGATCTCGAGATCTGCACCCGACGTCCATGCGCATCAGTGACTCGCAGACAGCAGGCAACTGCCGCCGCTGCGACCGTGTCCAACAGCACCAGCACCGATCCCGCCCAAGCGCTCTGCACACGCAAAGACAATACGCGGCCGCCCGTGATGGACAGAAGGCCTTGCAGCAGCTCAGGCGTCGCGTACACCGCGCGCGGCAGCCACCGGATGTACATGCAACGGTTGGCGGCCTTGCCCTGGCCCTGCCCCGGCACCAGGCGCGGGGCGAGAGACATGGCGTTGCGCGCCTCGCGCACCATCTGCGCTAAGCCGGCCGCGTCCATGTGAGGCAGGCAGCGCGCAAATGACAGGCCGGCGGAGCGAACGAGGGCAGCATCGGCGGGATCAAGCCCATACAGCAGTGACTCCATCTCGTCAAGCGAGTGATCTGTAGGGGAGCAAACGGCGGCGGCGGCGGCGGTGGGGCCAACGAGCTCCACGTCGCTTCCGCCGCTCGCTCGGCGGAAGAGCGCAGAGCGCGCGGCAAGGAAGGCTTCAAGCGACGGGAAGGAGCAGCCGGGGGGCAGCGGGAAGACCAGCTGCAGCATGACCAATGGGCAGGAGCGGCTAGCGTTATTCGCCAGAAAGGTGACGAGCCCCTGCTCCAGCGCCGCATCGCCGTCGGACGCTGCTGGTGGCGCCGGCGGCACGACCGCGCGCATCGCAGAGCCAGCAGCCTCGCGCAGGCGGGGAATGCGTGGGTCGGCAAGTGGGTCCACAGCTGCCAGCGCGTCCACGTCGACTGCAAGCGGGAGCAACGGCGGCGGTGGTGGTGGCGGCGGTGACGGCAATGGCGGCGGCGGCGGCGGCGGTGGTGGCAGAGCGCGCGCGCCCGGGCTCACTTTCGGTCGGCCCACCGCAGGGAGTTCCCGGAAGAGGGTCTTTGGAACCTTCGTAACCCGGAGTTCGACATCGAAGGTGTCGCCTTTACTCAGCACCAGGAAGCAATCGCCGTTATGCGCCAGCAGATTCAGTAGGTACTGGTGCATTTGGGGCAGGCGCCTGGCGGATGGAGAGGGGGAATGGCGCACCCCCCAGGCCCCTGGCCCATGTGTCATCCCCGGCGCCAAAAGGGGCAGGGCGACTCTAACCGCTGCGTCGATGCAGCATACCTTGCGCCCCGGTCGGCTTTCCAGATAAGCAACCAGGCGAGCCACTATCGCTGAGGAGGAGGAGGTCCAGTCATCTCCCTCACCGCTGCGTGACCGCACCTGCTCACGCACAGGGCTGCGGCTGCGGCTGCGCCCGCGAACGAGGCGGCTCGGCGGCGCGGCACGGCGTTCACGAGAGCGCGAGCGCGAGTGCGAATGTGAGTGCGAACGGCGCTTCATCTTGCTCTTCCCATGCTCTGCGCTGCGGCTCCGCTTGCGCTGCTCGCTGCGGTCAGCGCTGCGGCTGCGGTGGCGGCTGCGCTCAGTGCTGCGACGCTGAGCCGTTGGCGCCTCCTCCGACGCCGCCAGCGCTGACGGTGGCATCGGCGGCGGCGGCGGCATCGGCGGGGCCCCGGTCAGCAGCGCCGGCGCAGGGTTTGGCCGGGGTACAGCGGGCGGCTTTCCGAAGAGGCACTCGCCGTCCAACAGCGTGGCAATATGTAGGGTTTCTTGATGCACAGCAGCTGTGCATGCGTCTTCGCCATGCCCTCCAGAAAGAGCAGCGGCAACTGGGCGAGGGAGCCGGCGAGCTGGGGAGGCGGAGGCACGGCGGCGACAACCTCGGAGAGGAGGCACCAGCGACCCTGAAGCTGGATATGCGCCACCACGGCAGCGATGTACTCCGCCTCCAGCCCGGCGCGCAGGTCGCAGCGGGAAGGGGGTGCAGTGCCGGGCTGGGGCTGGGGCAGGGGCTGAGGGGCGGGCTCTGGCGGCGCTGCGGCGGCGGCTCGCGGCTGCGCGGTGCGTGGCACGCTCACGCCCGGCTGCAGGAGGATGCACACCAGGTGCCCTCCCGCTGGGGTGGCCGCTGGGTCTTCGCAGGATGGGTTCCACCACCGCAACTCTGCCACGGCCGCCTCCCCGCTCGGCAGCAGCAGCGCCTCCCGCCCGCCAGCCTCCGCGCCGCGGCACACCGCGGCGCCGTGCTTGCGCAGCTCCTCCACCTGCTTCTGGTAGTTGACCAGCTCCTGGGGGCTGATGCCGGGCGCCGGGAGCAGCACCGTCGGCACAGCCTCCGCGCGAGGCAGCAGGGACTGCAAGGTCTCCCACCCCTGTGGTGTGCTGCGGCTCAGGAGAGTCGTCATGTTGAGCGTCAACAGCGTCATGCGCAGAGAGGCGGGCGCGCGGCCCACAGGCAGCGCCACATGCGCCACCACCATGCATTTGGGCACATTGGGGTTGTTCTTGGTCGTCTTCAGCAGTTGCACCGGCGCCCCCATCGGCATCCAGGTGCGCGGCCCCAGCGCGGGGGGCATCTCAGGCGCATCTTGGTCGTCACTATCGCTGTCCGGGGCCTCGGCAGCGCCGGCGGCTGCGGCGGAAGCGCTGCCTGAAGAGAGGTTGCGCGCCTGCGCTCCCGGCGCCGGGGCTGCGGCGGAGACCAGCTGCATGCTCCCTGCACCCACTGCAGCCGCTCGCAACGAGGGCGCCCCGTCCCGGCCTGCGCCGTCTGCCAAGCTCGACTCCTGCGCCGCCGATGCGCCAGCCACGTCCAGCGAGATGCCGTGCTCAAGGCACACAGCTTTTGCCCGGTTGTACCCCTCGTTGAAGATTGACCAGCTGTGCACGCCGCCGTAGCTCATGAGCAGCTCCTCGCCCTGAACCACAGACTGCGTGGTCACTATGACCAGGTAGGGCCAGCCGCGGATCTTGACCTCCACCAGGGCCGCGTTGTTGGACCGCCCGTGCCGTACGGAGCCTGTGCGCAAGTTGACGTCTGCGCCGTCGTTGATCAGGCTCAGCAGGTTGGCTGTAGGCCGCGGGAGCGCAGGCTCAGCCATTGCACGGCTTAGATACGAGGCGCTGGCTGGGGCTGGGCCGCACCGTGGCCATAGGCGCTGGCGTACAGAAGCTCTTTGCTACGCCCTTCCAGCTGGTTGAACTCCACCAGCTCGTGGGCGAAGGAGTCCATGGCTAACTCACGCACCGCCGGCAAGACTCCCGCTTGCTCCTGCAACTTCAAGTCGTCGTACTCACTCTTGTTCAGCTGCAGGCAGCGCAGCAGGCCCAGCACCGTCCATGCCGACACGGGCTCCTGAGCTTTCACGCCCCGCTGTGGTGGGATGTGAGGACGAGCAGGCGGCGAGGGCACACGAAAGCGAGAACAGCTCGATCGTGCGCTCACCTGGCCCCGCAGAGCGACGCGAGGGTCCGTGAAGGGGATGGTGAACTGCTGCAGCGCCGAGTGGACGGCGGGGTCCTCTGGGAGCTCCGCAGAGAGCTCCTTGCCCTGACAGGCGGCAGAGCGAAGCGAAACGAATCAGCGCGCGCCTCGTTCGAAGGGCCCAAGGGGCGGCAGTACGAGCACACACCTCTGGGATGCCCAGGTGCACGCGCAGGCTCTTCGGGAGCTCAGCCTTGAAATCTGTCTGCTCGTGCGCTAGAACCCCCTCGACTGCGCCCCCGAGCACCGTCGCCCACGGGGGCAGGGTCGAGCCGCCGCGACGCACAAAGCACAGGTTCTCGAAGGCGCTGGAGGCGCGGATGTAGCGCTGCCGAGCGGCGGGCGAGAAGGCGCTGCCGCAAACTCGCTCCGCAGGGGGCGCTAGCGCCGGCACAGCGTCCGCAAAGGCGGCGAGGAGACGGCTCATGAGCCGCACACCATGTTGGTAGTGAGAGGAAGTATATCGATGGCGGAGGGAACGAGGGTACTACGTACCGTGACGATTGACGACGATCGACGTGTGTATCTCCATAACTCGCACTCTATCTCTATAGATTCGAAGCGTCGAACGTCATCGTTCGTCTGAAACCAACGCCCCAGTCCGGTGCGCTCACCCATGTCGCCACATCAGCCGCATTCCGCCGCTATCTGAACTCGTCCATGAAGCGGGCGTGGAAGTCGGTGATGAGCTGGCACACGCTCTCCATCTCCGACTCTGGGGGCAGGAACGTGGTTCTGAAATGCCACGTGCCGTCCCGCTGGCCAAAGCCCGAGCCAGGCACCACTGTGATGCCCGTCGCCTCCAACAGCCTCCAACAGTAGAAAAAGTCAGCCGGCTTGCCAATCTGGGTCGCCGCCGCCACGGCGGCGGGAGGCAGCGTGAGCTGCGGAAACACGTACATTGCGCCCTCAGCCGCGTTGCAGCTCACGCCCTCCAGCGCATTCAGCGCCTTGGTGATCGTCGCAGCACGACGCTTCAGGCTTGCCAGAATCTCCTTGCGCTCCGCGGAGTAGCGCGCGTGGCTGGGTGAGCCCTCCTGCGGTGGGTCGCACACCAGCGCGGTGCAGATCTGGCCCGACACATTGGGGCACAGGTTGATGGATGCCAGCTTGAGGATCTGGTCCTTGACCGCCGCGTCCACGCCCGTCATCTCGAAGTAGCCGCCCCTGCGTCCGCACTCGCCCACAGCGCCCTTGCTGATGCTGTTGAAGGAGACCAGAGGCACTTGGTCCAGAAGACCCAACTCTGAAGCGACGCTCTTAAAGCTGGTGAAGCGCTTGCCCTCGGCGTAGACGTTGTCCTGGTACACCTCGTCCGCAAGCAGCACGATGCCCTCCCTGGCGCAAAGGCGCACAACCTCCTCCTGGTTACCTTGCGACAGGCACTGCCCAGTGGGATTCCCAGGGTTGATCACGCACAGCGCGCGCACTCGCTGGCCTCGCGCGCGCGCGTCCTCCACGCAGCATCTGAGCGCCTCGCAATCCAGGCCCCAGCCGCTCGCTTCGTCCAGGTAATACGGCAGCAGCGTGCCTCCGTACAGCGTGATGGTGGCGCTGTACAGCGGGTACTGGGGGATGGGGGTGAGCACGCAGTCGCGCTTGTCGCGCAGGAGCGCCTTCATGATGTAGTGCACCCCGGGCGACGCTCCGTCGGTCAGAAACAAATCCTCCACGTCACACGGAACCCCGTCTCGCCGCGCTATGAAGCGCGCCACAGCCTCGCGACACACCAGCGCGCCCTTGCTTTCGCTGTAGGCGCCGGTGCCTCCAGGGATCCTCTGCATGCCAGCAGGAGGAGGGCCAGTCAGCGTGGGGGTGACTCCGCCGCGCTCGGGCGGGGCGGCGCGCCTCGGAGAAGGAGCGGGCGCGCTCCATCACGTCCGCAGGGAACAGCTGGGCGGCTAAGGGCTCCTGGAGGAGCTGCAAAGAAGAGGCGGCGGAGCGGCGGAGCAGGTCAGTGCACAGCTTGGAGGAGCTGGACTGCCCAGCGGCGAGGGGCGCGCGCGGCACCACGTTCCAGCAGCGCGAGAACGTGCTGGCGAGGCGGGCGGCAGGCGGGCGGGCCGCCGCTGGGGGACAGAAGGGGACTCACCTGAGGGTAGTCACAGAGCGCCAGCACTTGCCTGCGAGCAGCGGAGAGCGGCGCGCACAGGCGTGACAGGCGCGTCAGAGCGCGCGGACGCGTGGAGAAGGCCGTCAGGGGCGCGGCGGCGGGCCAGCCGGAAGGCTCCTTGGGCTCGCCACGTGGATCCACGGCGCGCACCGGAAGAAGGTGATGGGCGCCTGTCCAAGCTGCTGTGGGTTGCCGATGTTGCAGAACACGATGCGGGAGAAGGGCAGCGAGCCGGGCCGAGCTGCCAGCTGCGCCTGCAGCTCCTGCGCGTGTGACACAATCTCACCGCGCACTGCGTACTGCGCCGCGCGCACGTCCGCGGAGATGGTGTCCACACTAAGCCTCTCCACGTGCCCGTTGGCGGGCGCCAGCGCCGCCATCGGGAACCACAGGGCGCGGAAAAGTCAACATACGTGTGGGTCGCCAGTCGGCCGCCGCGCCGCGTCGTACAACACGACGCAAGAGCACGCAGAAGACACGTGACACAAATCACACGCATTCACTCATCGTCCTCCATGTCGTCCAGGCTCTCTGGTGCCAGCGCGAGCTCATCTAGCAGCTCTTCCAGGGGCACCTCCGGGATTTCTTCGCCATCGGAATCAATGCCCAAGGAGGAGGGCAGCCGCTGAGCTGCTTGGTGCGCGTGCTTTGCGCGGTAGAGCGCGATACGTGCCCGCAGCTCTGGGTCCTCCTCCAGCTCCTCCAGAAACGCCTCCTCGTCAGCAGCGCGCTTCTCCTCTGCGTTACGCACCCCCGGCGCGTCCTTGCCCACCGCATCCTCCTCCGCCGCCACGTTGAGGCGGCGCAGCGTCCACGCGCGCGCAGCGGCGGTGCCCTTCTCGCGCCGGGCGCGCCGCCGTGCGGCGTAGCTCTTGCGAACCAAGATGACGTCCGGCAGCGTCAGCCCCTTGTATGTGTCCAGCTCCGGGTCCACCATGTTGGCGCCCTGCACGTCGTAGCCCAGCACGGTGTCCCCTGCCTTGAGGAGCTGCCCCAGGTGTGTGCGCGCAAAGAGCTGCGTGTCGTTGCGCCCAAAGTCTTGCACGCGCGCCACCAGCGCCTCCGCCAGCTGCCAGCGGCCTTGGGGGGGCGCCAGCGGCTCGCAGTCGAGCACCACGAACTCGGTGAGCTGCCTGCTGGAGACGAGCGCCCGGTAGGGCGCCCGGTAGTAGGCTGTGCTGTCCACGTGCGCCGTGCGCAGCGTCGCCACGTCCACCAGCGTCAGCTGGTTGCTCACGCGCGCGCACAGCAGCAGCGGACCCAGACCGCCTAGCGAGGTGTACACCTTGTGAGGCATACACACCAGGTCTTCCTTGCACACGGGCACGATCTCCACGCAAAAGGTGTACTTGTAGTTGAACGTGTTGCTGTTGTGGTCGGCAGAGACGAGCTGCTTGTCTGCGCGGGTGCGGATGGCAACCACGGAACCTAGGAAGTCGACCATCTTGAGGGCGTGGCTGCGGTTGCCGTAGAAAAAGTCCAGCCCGTCTGGCGCCTCTTTCACGCCCACGCTGTTCACCTCTGCGCCGTGCTTGAGGATGAGCTGCTCCAGGAAGAGGAAGGTGCGCTTGTGGGACACCTTCTGGCGAACTTGCACGCACGCCACCCACACCTCGCTGTTCGTGTTGCTCCGCTGGCACTGCTCGCACATGTGAGGCTCCACCACGAACTCAACCACAAACGTCTGCTGCAAGATTGCGCCGTTGAGCACCTCCTTCTGGATGGTCACCTTGATCTTCAGCCGCCGACTGTGCGGCTCCGTCCAGATGAAGCCCGCGTCCACCAGCTTCACTTTGCTCAGGCCCTTCACCTTTTTCACGCAGAAGGTGAGGAGCTCCTTGGACTCGAGCTCCGCGCGCATCCAAGCTTTGGGGGGCTGCGAAGTGCGAGGCGGCTCAGCGCCTACGCACGGCCACAGGGCGCCCAAGGGGCACGCACGTGCAGCCAGCGGTTGCACTCCTTGCACCACAGCACGGTGCACTGCTTCTGGATGCCCTCCGTGATGTCAACCTGCAGAGTGCGAGGAAACCCCATGCGGCGGCTGCTCTCAGCTTCGCTGTCCCTTGGCAGAGCAAGCGCAGCACCACGCGCCTGCGAGCGGATGCAGTTGCCGCACATGTTGGCCGGGTTGGGCGGGATGTTGAGGCCGCACAGGCAGCAGAGCACGCTGCCTAGTGTGGGTGCGGCCATGGACGTCGCAAACGACGCCATTGCGCCGCGGCAGTGCCAGGCGCCGGGGGCAGCAGGAGAGGCAGGTGCAGCGGGGAGGTGCAGCCAGTCAGGAGGCGTAGACAGGTGCACACAGCAGGCGAGGCGAGCGGGGCGGCGAGCATTGCTTCACGCGCTTTTCAATTTTGATCTTTGATGGCAGGGAGAGAGACACATCAACGAGGCAGGCACACCGCCACCGGGTTTAGGGCAGCTGCTCGTGTAGCGCACCGCTCTGTGCCATGACACGTGCATGAGAAGAGCGGAGTCGCCCGAGGGGCTTCCTTCACAGCCCTTAAGCCAGTATGGTATGCCCCATCCACCCAAATCAGCTCAAGTGAGCGTTGCATCCGCGGGCGAACCCGCGCTGACGCGTCTCGCAGCCGCAACCTCTTGCTCAACTTCTTGCGGGCTCACCCCCTCCTCTCCGTCCTCTTCGCTCTGCGCAGCCGCGTGCATCTCCGCGTCCGCATCCACAGCCATGGCGGCGGCCCCGCCCGCAACCTCCGCGTCCTCGGGCATCTCCGGGGCTTCGTCCTCACGACTGAACGCCGGCGCGCTGGACGGAGGGGCAGCGGGGCCAACTTGCACGGCGCCCATCTGAGTGGCGGTGGCGGCGGCGGCGGCGGCGGCGGTTGTTCTCTTGACGGGCGGGGGCGCCATGGGGAAGGGTAGCGGAAAGGGCGACGCGGCCGCACAGCCGCCGACGGGACCGTTGACGGCGCGGGGCATTGCGTCGGCACCGGGGCTGAGCATGGCTGCATCCGCGGGGCCCTGGGGTTGGCGGAGAGAGAACACCAACCGACGTGAGAACGGGGCAGGCTATACGCAACTGACACACGCGCCATCTCTTCGCCGTCGGTCATGGGAGCCGACAAGGCGCCGCCGGCGGCATCACTGCGCGCCGTGCGGCGATGTCGCGCCATCCATTCGGAGCTGCCAGGGCCGTGGGTGAGTGGAAAAGGGAATGCACGCGGAACGAAGGCTTTTCAGCGCACCTCTGGCCGGCCTGTGGGGGTCCGTCCCATGCGGCTGTATTTGCTCCTGCGCCTGCGCCGTGGTCCTCTGCAGGCACAGGTACAGAAGTCAGCGCAAGCTCATAAGAGCCACAGCCGCAGCCGCAGCAAGCCACGCGCCTGCAGAGTCACCCTGGCCCAGGCGGGCGCGCTTCAGGCCGCCGCTGCGTGAGGGAGTGGTGAGCGTGTGAGCACACGGCGTGTGGTGGGCGAGAAAAAGGCACCCGGCGGGCGCTTGCGCTTACGGAGAGGAACTGAAACGAGCTTTCACGCCAGCGTCGCGCTCGCCCAACGCGCCTGACGATGGCAGCCATGCGGTCCTCGTCCTCCGGCGCCAGCGCGGGCTCCGGATCCGCGACAGGCAGCCGGCGTCGAGGGGAGGGGGCTGGAGGCTCCGCCGGAGGCTGCGCATGCGGCCGCTGATTGGCTTCGCTGTCCACGGGCGCGTCCCCAGCGCCCCCGGCGCAGACGGCCGTGTTTGAGTCGCCGGCGGAGAGGGCCTCGCGGTCGCGCTGCGCCGAAAAGCGAAAAGGTGGTTTGGACGCCGGCGTCAACACGCTCCGGAACGGCCCGACGACAGGCAGACGATGAGCAGACTTGCGCGGCGCGTCAGCAGCTGAGCACGCACCCGCATTCCCCGCCCTTGACCGCGGCTGGTGAGAGTAGAGCCCGTGGTGCGCGCTCGCGCTGCAGTGTAGTGGCTCAGGTTGGTGGGGGCAGGCCCCAGCGAAATGCTGGGCTCCGCCGGCGGGGCCTGTGCGGCGGGAGCCTGCGCCTCGTTGCTGGCGGCGCCGCCTCCGCTGAAGGGCGCAGAGGCAGCCGCGTGCGCGTGGGTGCTCGCCGCCGGCTCCATCCACCCCTCGGTCTAGCGGATGGCAACCTATGCAAGTGCTTCAAGGTGCTATAGTCCACGCGAGGAGAGCGACTGCGTTTCTCTTCGTCCTAAAACCGTCGCGGCGGTCGTACATCGCCCGACCTGCCGCCGATTATCGCGATATCGCTTCCACCCCCGCGCTCCTGTTTATAAAGTTCAGCGCGTGTGCGAGCTTTCTCCGGGCAGTACCATGATCAGCGACGAGGAGGCGCCTGATGAGCTGACGCGCGAGGCTGGCGCATCACTTGCGCGGGCTCGGCGCGAGGAGGAGTCCGCTCAGCGCGCGCTGTGCGTGCCCCCGCCCCGCCTGCGTATGGCGCTCGTTGTAGCTCGCTGACGCGTGCGTGCGTTGCTTTCTCAGTGCTGGGGCATCAGCCAAGGCGCGCCGCGCCGGCCGGGGCAGCGAGCGAGCAGCGGAGCAGCTGGAGCTGCTGCCTGACGAGGTGCTTGCGGCGCTGGCAGCGCGACCCAGGCGCGTGAGCGCACAGCGGAGGCGTGCTTGAGAGCGCGGCGCCAGCGCTGGCGGCTGACGCCTTTTGACCCCCCCCGCTCCGTCCCGCGCAGCCGCAAAGCCGCAGCCGCAGCGGAGCAGCAGCAGCAGGGGGGCGAGCCGCGCGCGCGGCATAGGCGTACGGCGGAGGAGCCGCAGCGGGCACCCCGCCCGGGACAGACGCTGAGGTGCGCTCCTTCGCCAGGGACCCCTCCTCTCTCCTCCCGCCCCTGACTCGTCCCTCCTCCTCACGCAGAGCCAGCAACCGGCTGGCAGTCACCGTGCTGTCGCGTGTGGAGGACATCCTGGCCACTGCCGGCAGCGGACCGTCGGGTGAGTCCTTGCCACAACCACAACCACCCAAAGCATGCCTGCCTCTCACACACACCCCTGTGTCACCGCAGAGGCTGCCGCCGCCTTCCTGCGCGAGCGCGTGGTGAGCCGGCGCAAGCGGTCGCGGGACATGCTCGTCGCCACACGCTTTGGCGTGCCTGTGGACTTTGCAGGAGAGCCCGCCAAAGCCAAGCGAGCCACGCGAGCGTGAGGATGAACGCAGTGTTTCAAATCGCTCCGTGACACCACGTCATCGTCAGTGGTGAGTGCGGCCCCCCACGTAGTAACCCGTCGCCCTCGTCTGTTCTGTTGTGTGCCCAAAAGCCAGGCTCTCAGTGTGGCGCTGGGAGCTGTGGGGTGCGGCGGGTGCGCCATGGCTGTCGCTGCGGAGAGAGCGGGGCACAGGAGAGCAACGCGTCAAGTTTGGCAGACACGCAGGTGTTGGGCGCTTCCGGGCGCGCTCGCACCGTGCTGCTGTCTTCTGCTGCTCGCCTGCCTGGTGACGTGCGTGAGCGCACACGAGCCGGAGGCGAGCGGCCAAAGGGGGCTTCTTCAGGGAGCGGCACCGCGGCTTCCCGCTCCGCTGCCGCAGCCACCACCGAGCCCGCCGCCGCCGCCGCCACCGCCGCCTCCAAACCCGCACGCGCCGCCGCGGCCGCCGCGGCCGCCGCCCATGCCCCCCTTTGAAGCCTTTGATGAGTCGCAGTCACGCAGCAGCACATGGTTGATAGCTGTCGCTGTCACTCTGCCCTTGTTCATACTGCTCGCCTGCTGCCTCAGCCTGCACGCGCACCGGCATGACGCAGCGCGTCGCCAGGCTGCGCGCGCGGAGGCCGCCTCTGCGTCTGCTTCCGCGGCTCTGAAGAGACGCGAGGCGGACACAGCTGCGGCACATGCTGCGCACTCCGCCCTGCCCGGAAGCGAGCCCGCCTGGTTCAAGGATCCGGAGCTTGGCACCTACGTGGGCGTAGATGCGGGCCCGTGGCAGCCAGAGGCGCCGAAGAAGGGACAGCGAGGGAAGTGGTACGCGCTCGCAACGTGCAGCGTTATTGCAGCGTGATACACGTGCCACGTGAGGACTGACGCGCGACGTGCTTTGCTGTTCGGCGCAGCGAGTCCGCGGCTGAGGGCCTCTTGGCACCGCTGAGGGTGTTTTTCGAGGGCACGCCCGGCAAGCTGCGTGCGCGGTGTGCGCCCTATTGAGTGAGCGACGTGGTGCTGGATGCACATTTCAAATTGCAGATGCCGGGGTGGTCAACCTGTTCTCTTGACGCGCTACCTTGGACATACATCGCCACACCCGTGTGTGCTGCCCTCTAAACCGCGGTGGACGCACGCGGCAGCATACAGCAGCACGCGGGAGCACGCGGGAGGCAAGCCCTCCCCTTGGGCGAGTCGACCAGGCCGAGAACCCTCCGCTCTGACAGCTGGCGCGTCTAGAACGAGCGCCCGCCCGGCTGGAGCACGCGCGGCCACTCTCACACGCCCTCACCCCACAGCATGGCGAGCTCGTTAGACTTTGTTGAGCGCGGTGGGCGCTCGCTGGCGCAACCGTTGCTGCCTGCTATCGTCGCAGCGCTGCTTGCGCTTGCCGCGCGCTCGCTGCTGGCCCGTGGCCGCGCGGCGGCGCCCACCAGCGTGCCGGCTCCGTGCGATTCCGTCGACGTGCCCCTGCTAGCGTCTGCGCAGTTCAGCTGCGAGACGCTGCATCGTCCCCGCCCGGGCCACCGCGCGCCCTTCGTCAGCTTGCACACGGTGAGCTGGCAGCTGACGGACTCACACGCAAAAGGCGTCACTGGTGCGTGCCTGGACACCAGGCGCCGCGACACCTACTCCCTCTCGCATCATTTCGTGCTTCCCTCTGCGTCGATTCCGCTCACGCCTCCCCCCCTTCCTCACAGTGCTGCTGCACGGCCTCAACGGACACAGCTCCCACGGCTCTAACCTGGCAACCGCTCACCACCTGTTGAACAACGGCTTTCACGTGGTGGCTCTAGACATGGAAGGACATGGGCGCTCCTCTGGCTTGCGGGGTTTCCTGCCCTCCATTGAGGGCGCTGTGGCTGGCGACGTGCTTGCGCTGCTCCTGCGCACTCGCGCGCGTTACCCCACCCTGCCGCTGTTCCTGATGGGGAACAGCATGGGCGGGCTGTCTGCCACGCTGGTTGCGCTGGCTGTGCAGGACAGCATTGGAGTGGACGCGCAGTTCCTGTCGGGTGTGGTGCTGCAGTGCCCTCTGATCCGCTTCAGCTCCGAGCCAAGCCCGCTGCTGCAGACGCTGGTGCGCGTGCTGGCCGCGGTGATGCCGCAGCTCCCTTTTCTGCCGCACCGCCCGGGCAGCCAGAGCGTGCTGCAGCGCAAGGTTCGAGCGGCGATGGAGGCGGACTCGTTCACCTATACGGGGCGCTGCCGCGCCGGCACCGCGCTGGCACTCCATCGAGCTGCCGCTTTGGCGGCAGGTCGCCTGGCGGAAGTTGCCATTCCGTTTCTGGTGCAGCACGGCACTGCCGATGCGCTTGTGGCGCACCACGGTTCGCAAGCGCTCATCAAGCAGGCTGCTGCGAAAGACAAGACGCTGATTAGCTACCAAAATGCCGGCCACAACCTGCTCAATGAGGAGCCGGAGACGCTGGCGCAGGTTCGACTAGACTATCTGCGTTGGCTGGACGAGCGAGTGGAAGCCTCCGCAATGTCCGCAGCGCTGTAAGCTGTGCTCTAGATGAGTGACGACCGACGAGAGCGAGAGACTTAGACAGTGAGAGAGGGCCGCCGCCCCGCTCCCCCCGCATCTTCGTCACATTTGCTTCCCTTGACTCGCCTGTGGACCCTTGCGCGTGTGCACTGCGCCACACGCCCTCAGTCTCGGTCTGTTGGGTGTCATGAAGTCGCCTGCAGGTGGCGAGCCTCGCAGCCAAGGGCAAAGCAGTCGTCGAGGGGGCCGTCAGGGTGGCGCCCTGTCGCTCGCCTCCTTCGCAGGCGCCAAGGCGAGCACGTACGACAAGCGCGTGGTGGTTGCCCGGCAGCGCCACCTGAAAGCAAAGCGGGTGCGCGTGCCGCGCGCGTGTGCGCGTGCTCGCCGCTGACGCGCACCCGTGCAGCTCAGACGCTACAACAAGCTGCTGGCGTCTGACGGCGGCGAGGGGGCTGCGCCTGGCGGCGGCGCGGTGGAAGCTTGCTACGATCCTTACGAGGACGTGTACCAGGGCGAAGACGCCGACGAGCAGCCCGGCGGGCCTCTGCCTCAGCCCCCGCCCGGCGCGCCCTTGGCCCAGCCCGCCAAGCGGCAGCGCAAGAAGTTCAACGCGCTGCAGGTGCTGGCTCAGCAGAAGGCGGCTGAGCGCGAGCAGGCGCTTCGTGCAGCCGCCGAAGCCCAGGCCTTGGCGGCCCAGCGCCGCGCGCAGCAGCAGGCGGCGCAGCAGGCGCGCAAGGCGGCCAGCGAGGGCATGCGCAAGCGCAACTCCAAGGGGCAGCCCATCATGAAGTACCGCGTGGACAACATTCTGGCGAAACTGCAGCACGAGGCGCGGCAGAAGCAATCACGGTGAAGCTACAGACAAAGAAGAGACTCAGAGACTCTCACTCGAATAACGGGGCCCGGGATGCTCGCCATTAGAGACCCAGATTGGACACGCTTCGCTTGAAGCCTGCAGCGTTGCTTACGCCGAGCTCTTCGCGTGCTCCGTGCGCCCAGGTCAGCGCAGGGAGCAGGGCGGCAGTGAGCGCCATGAGAGCTAGCACTCGGTGGTGCGACCACAGCGGCGGCGGCGGCGCGAGTGCGGCGTATTGCGCCACCAGCGCGCCCAGCGCCCAGTCCACGGGCGTGTGGCTGTCGCCCGCGGAGTCTGAGAAGCGCAGGGTGGAGGCGTCCTGGAGCGCGACGCCGAAGCCGTCGTGGAGGAAGGCAAAGACGTACGCAGCCGCAAAGCACAGCCGCTCGTCCTCTGTGACGTCATCCACCGCCGCCTGGCACGCCGCAGCGCCCGCTGCGCCCAGCTGCGCCAGCGTGGCGTGCGGCGGCAGGCCCAGCCGTCGAGCGGTGTGCGCAAAGTTCTCCAGCGCCAGGAAGCGTCCCACCAGCGGCGGCGCGTATGCGCTGTCCGCGCCCACGCAGCGCGCGTGCGCGCAGGGCACGGAGCCCAAGTGCATGGCCCTGGCGGCGCTCGCTCTGCATGCCTCAAAGCTGCTGCACGCCTGCTGCGACGTGGCGCTCGTCACGGCCAAGCCTTGCGCAGCCGCGTCCAAACCCAAACCCAGGAAACTGTGCGTGTACAGCGTGTAGCGAAGCACGCGAGGCGCAGCTGTTGTAGAGGAGACAGAGCCTCCGCCGCCGGCGGAGATGTGCACGTCCAGGCGGTGCTCCTGAGGAGGTGTGACGTCCGGCACGAAGGTGACCTGCGCTGAAGCGCCTCCCAGCTCCAGCACGCCCACCGTGTTCCGCGGGTCGCCAGTCAGCGTGCCCGACGCATAGTTTGCAGCGACCCAGGCGAAGGCACCCTCTTGGGCGCCCTCCAACACGTGCGCCCACTCGTGGCGGAAGAGGAACGCGGAGGCTGTGAGCGTGGGGCGGCACGCCTGGAGCAACGCCTCGGCCTCAGAAGGGTGAAGCAGGCGTAGCCCGGCGGTTGCCAGAAGCACCACGGGGGTGGACGGGACTCTCCCGGCCGGCACCTGCGCCTTGGCGAAGGCCAGCAGCGCGCCCAGCTGCTCCGCAGCGCGCTCAGGCGCCTCCACAAAGGAGGACAGACCAGGCTCGAGCTTCAGCACGCTCGGGGGCGAGAGCACACGAGGCGTGCCTCCCCGCCGTGGCACGAAGCGGAACACGTGCACTCTCGTGCCGCTGCTGCCCGCGTCGATGAGCACGCAGTGGCTACACGGCTGCCAGAGCTCCTGCAGCAAGCGTGACGGCGCAAGCGCTGTGAAGAGCAACACAGCCAGGCCCAACGCGCACAGGGACCGAACCATAGGGTGCCATGAGCGTGGCCGGCGCTGCTTGTCGCCAGCGTACGCTTCTGATCCTCCACTGTGCAGGTCTGTCACCGTCCCCATGCAACTCACTCAGGCCGACATGGTGTCATGCGCGCTGCCACGCGCACACGCACGGAGGGAGTTTGTGCAGGCGAGACGCGTCTCGCGTCACCACGTCGGTCGTACGTGCTGGGCACACCAAGCGCGCCTCGCCTTTGGTGTGTTTTGCGCACCACCACCACCTGCGCAGCTGCCATGCCGCTGGAGTCGCTCCCACCCTTCATCATCATCACCGCGGCCATCACGGCGATGGGTGCGATTCAGGGGGGCATTCACAAGCTGTACGCGGGCAAGCCGAAAGCCGTGGGCGTGGACTCCTGGGACCGCCTGCTGGCCGTCAGAGATGCACGGATAGAGCAGGAAGGCAAGGGCAAAGCAAAGGCGCGTCTGCGCTGCGTGAGGAAGGAGGAGCCCGTCTGACTAGGGTTGTTGTTGCCTCCCGCTCTCTTCGCTACACAGGGAAAGCAATGACACGTGCAGACGCGCGGGCGTGCGGGGCGTGCGCGCGGTGAGGCCGCGCTGGGAGTGTGCGCTTGGGACGGTGGAGCGGTGAACAGACAGACCTTTGTATTGCTCAGGCTGCAAGCAGTAGCGTGGCGAGCACCTCTGATCGTTTGCCGTCCGCGGAGCTGGCTGAGAGGCGCACGGGGATGCGCGAGAAGGGGGCGAGACGCAGCGGCAGCGTGGCTGGTGTCAGTGTAGCCCGGAGGGGGGCCGCCCCACCAGCAGCTTGGTCATGCGCGTCGCCCTGGCTGAGCGTGACGGCCATTCCGTCTTTGGCGACGCGCACAGCGACGCCCTTTGGCAGCGCCGCGCCCTCGAGGCTGACCCGCACCTCGAAGCCGTAGTCGTTGAGGAAGCAGTGCAGAAACTTGGGGCCCACGGCAAGGACGTGCGCCTCCGTCACGCGCGCCTGACGACGCAGCATGGCGCACAGGAACACCTGCGCGCTGCCGTCCTGCGCAGCCTTGGCCGCAGCCTTGCGCTCGTTGCACCTCTGCGCAACCGCGCGCAGCTCCTCGCCGCACAACACGCGCCCGCTACGCGTGTCGCCATCCAGCGCAGCGGCTAGGGCGCGGTGGACCAGCACGTCCGCATAGCGTCGAATGGGGCTGGTGAAGTGCGTGTAGCGGTCCATGGCGAGCGCATAGTGGCCCCACTGCTCCGGGGGCACATCGCCCGTGCTGAAGTACATGGCCAGCTGCATGGGCTTGGTGGCCAGCAGCGTGGCCAGCGGCGCGGCGTCTGGGCGAGAGCAGCGCAGCGCAGTGAGCGAGGCGTGCAGCGCTTTGGAGCTGCTGGTGTCCAGCGCCAGCGAGTGGGCGCCGGAGAAGGTGGCCAGCTCGGCCAGCTTGCGGGGGTCGGGAGGGGGATGACGACGTAGGAGGGCCGCCTGGGGGAAGGCAGAGGCGATCTTGGCGGCGACTCGCCGGTTCGCAAGCAGCATGAACTCCTCCACCAGCTGGTGGCTCTCGCCGGTGATGTACTGCACAACCTGGATGGGGTCGCCCTGCTCATCCAGGCGGAAGGAGAGCTTGGGGTTATCCAAACGCAGCGCGCCAGCCGCGAAACGCTCGGAGCGAAGCTTCTGCGCCAGGGCGTGCAGCGACAGCACCGCCTGAGCCACCACGTCGGCGCTGTGCGGCTTTTGGATGCTCAAGGTTGGGTGGCACCGCAGCGGCTCCGCAGGCGAGGCGCCTGACCGAGCAGAGTCGATGCAGCTCTGCGCAGTGGCGTAATCCATCTTGGCGGCGGAGCGGATCACGCCCCGACCCATCCACTCGTCCAGGATGTTGCCGCTGCTGTCCATCTCCCACTCAACTGAGAATGTGAGGCGGTCAACACCCGGGTTCAGGCTGCACAGGTCGTCGCACAACAGGCGCGGCAACATGGGGATCACTCGCTGTACCAGGTATGATGACGTGGCGCGGCGAGAAGCTTCCTCGTCCAGAGCGCTGCCGGCGGCGATGAAGTGTGACACGTCGGCAATGTGCACTCCAACCTTGTATGTACCGCCGGGGAGGCGCACAACGGACAGCGCGTCGTCCAGGTCGCGCGCGGTGGGCGGGTCGATGGAAAACACGCAGTGTTTTCGGTTATCCTTGCGTGCCTGCAGCTCCTCGGGTGGCACCGCCCACAGCTGCGGCGCCGCTGGCACGCAGGGCAGACAGTCCAGCACGATTTGCGTGAACGGTTCGTCCGGGAGCGCGTACTCTGCAACGAGCGCGGCAGTTTCGGGCTCGATCGCACCCGAGGCGCCCAGGAGCGAGGATATTCGCCCCAGCGGGGTGCTGCAGCCCAGCGCCCAGTGCGTCAAAGTGGCGGTGAAGAGCGACGAGGAGAGGGGGCGCGTGTCCCGGGCGGCGGTGGCGAAGGCGGGCAGGGAGGCGGGGTCTATGTTGAGCCAGGGCAGCCGAGGGTCTGCGGGTCGAAACTTCCAGAACAGCGCCTGGGCGCCGCGGCCGGGCGAGGCCGCCTGGTGAGGCGCCGCAGAGGGCGTGGGGGCCTCCAGGTAGCCCACCAGCGCTTGGCGGCGGGGGGAAGGACGCGTGAGGGCAACCACGCAGGCCAGCGGGCGTCTCGTGGGCGGCCCGCAGCAGCTGCGACGGAGCGACGCCACCGCGGAGACCTCGTCCGACGGCGCCAGCGTCAGCGAGGTGCCCACCACAGAGGCCAGCGGTGACGGCGCCTCCTCCGTCTCATCCCCCTCCGCGCTGGCGGTGTCAGCAGTCCCCTCGTCTGCGCCTTCCTCCTCCTCGCGGCCTACCAGCGGCCAGCCGGACGCGGGAAGCAGGCGGTAGGCCACCGTGTCGCCGTCCACCTGCGCGAGCGAGAAGGTGAAGGTGAAGGTGCCGCGTGAGCGCGTGGCGCGAGGGAAGCGGGAAAGGCGTGCGCACACACGCACCGCCCGGTTCTGCGCGCTCAGGCCGTCGAACAACACGTCGCACGCCAGCCCCTCCACAGACACGTACGCCTGGTGGCGCCGCCGCGGGTTGACGCGCAGCGCGCCGCACAGCAGCGCCCCGCACTGCAAGGGGATGCGCAAGAGTCGCTCAATGTGCGCCCAAAACGCGCGGCATCTGGGCGCCTGCGCAGCCGACGCGCCTGAAGACCTCGCTCCACTTCCGCGCGTGACAGGTATTCCACGTAGGTGACGCGCTCTGGCGGGCCAGACGTGCGGCGCTGCGCGCCGCGCCCCGTTCGCTTGCCTGGCGTGCCTGACCCGGAGCGCCGACGGCGCGAGTCACCCGAACCGCCAGCAGAGCCGGGCGTAGCGGCGGGCGACGCGGGAGGAGGCGTGGGCGAGGGAGGCGGAGGTGCAGCTGCAGCCATTGACAGCGAGACGGAGGGGGAAAGTCTTGGTGCCTGCTCAAATTTCGCGTGGCCTCGCTCGCTGGATTCCACCGAAGCTGTTTGCAGCATGAGGCGGAGTCTGCAGCGCTCAAGCTCTGCGCTTCTTGGCTCTGCGCATCCATCGTCTTGCAGGTCATTACCCGGTGTGCTTGCGGCTCTTGTCCTGCGCAGCTGGTTGTCCCTTGAGTCTTTGTGCGCGAGGCTTCTTTGCTTTTCGTCTCCCTTGGTGCGCTTTCTGGCCAGCGTGCTCTTCCTCCTCCTCCGTGTCTGACACATCCACAGTGTCCAGCTCAAGAGGCGCGATGGAGCCTCCCTGCGCACGATTTGTCTTCGTCGCAGCCGCAAGCAGCTTTAGCGAAGGATAGCCCAACAAAGCAGTCTGGTGAAAGAGCAGGTGAGTGCCCCGGGAGTGCAGGCGTTGACATCTCAGCCGTGCGTGCCTGCAGCGTCCAGCCCCACACATTCCGTGGGTCGTGCTTGCTTGCTTTTCGCCAGGCTATGGCCGCCTCAAACGCGTGTGCCTGACAGGGATGAGTCACGAACGAGTTGGAGACGGAAGGTGCGCTCAATGCGCACCACTTGTGCGAGCCAGAAGACCACTCGGATGCCGCTCACGCTGCCGAACAGGCGCACGCCGAGCACCCGGGCCCAGGCCAGTCCGGGCGGCAGTAGTGCTGGTCCATACGCAGCTGCGCCGCAGAGAACCAAGCCTGAGAGAATGCCCAGCCACCACGCCGCCGCAGGCCGCGCCACACCGCCTGGTGCCATCCCGGCGGGGCGGCACAGGTGCACAGCTGGCACGGAAGGACGAAGGGGGGGACGACACTATTTGGTGTTGTTTGGTGTACAACGGCGCGTCACGCGCAGAAGAAACGCTCCGGCCTTCCTTAGGCGGTGATGCGCACAGGGACGCATGGCGTGTTTCTTGTACCGTGCGATTGAACAAGGCGTCAAACGCGTCGCGGCAGCGCCCCATTTACCGGTTAGCCTTCGCCACGCGCTCAATCTGCGCGGAAAGGAGGAGGCGTCAGTGTCAACGCTCACAATCCCAACTGTGCTAAGCGAACTCACCTCGTCCTTCTTCTTGATTGCGTAGGAGTTGGAGGAACCCTTGGCGGCGTTGATCAGCTCGTCAGCCAGGCACTCAGCCACCGTCTTGACGTTGCGGAAGGCGGCCTCGCGCGCGCCGGTGGTGAGCAGGAAGATGGCCTGGTTCACGCGGCGCAGCGGCGAGATGTCCACTGCCTGGCGGCGCACCACGCCCGCGCTTCCGATGCGAGTGGCGTCCTCGCGCGGCCCCGCGTTGATGATGGCGTCCACGATCACCTGGATGGGGTTCTGGTCCGACAGCAGGTTGACGATCTCCATCGCGTGGCGCACAATGCGCACGGCGAGCTGCTTCTTGCCGTTGTTGCGGCCGTGCATCATCAGGCTGTTGGTCAGGCGCTCCACGATGGGGCACTGGGCCTTGCGGAAACGCTTGGCAGAGTAGCGGCCGGCGGTGTGGGGCACTGCGGGCGGCGAGCGAGGCGTGTCAGGCCGTGCAGGTGTGCAACTTTCTGCGAACAGGGGAGCGCCAGTGCTGGCTCGCCCGGCCGGCTGGCAGCCATGCAGCTGTGCGCGGCTTTGTGCAGAGCACGCGTGCGTGGCCGCAGAGCGTGCGCAAAAGATGAGTGCACTTAGGGTTGAGGGCTGCCCAGATCACCGCCTACGCTCGCGTCGCGTACCATAGACGGCATACTTGGGCTTCACCGCAATGTAGTCCTCCAGCGAGATGTCGTTGATCTGGGCGCAGGGCGACGCGTGAGCAAGCCGGCCGTGGACGGGATTCTGCGGGGCCGTTCCGCCGGGCGCGACTACGCCCCAGCTCTGCAACGCAGCTGCGGCCGGCTGCGGCCAGCTCCGCGGCGCCAGGACAGCGGCAGGCTGCGTGCGGCGCAGCTGCCGCGACTGGCGGCGAACTCCCCAGTAGGGCTGCCACCCCCGCTCTCTCAACGCCGCACCTCCACATCCTCGAAGGACCACTTGCCGAAGAGCTTCACCTCCTGCGCATATCCGGCCATGCTCCTCCCTGTGGAGCACAGTCGGCTAGCGGCGGCGGGCACTCGAAAAGGCCCGCTTGCCCCACATCCGGTCGTACGATTGCCAAATCGCCTCTCGCGCTCCCGCTTCCAGCGTCAGGGCATGCTCTGTGCCACTACACCTTGGCCTGCGCCCTGTCTCCGTCCGAGCTCTTCGCAGCAGCGTTCCTCAACAGTCTGCAGCAGCTCACTGCCCCGGCGCACGCTGCTGCTGAGCGGCTGCTGTGCGCTGACGCTGCTGCCGCCCGCGTGTCGCGCGGAGCAGAGCTTTTACGAGCGGTGGCCCAGCGTGGAAGTGGGCGACCTCCTGCCCTTTGTTTTGGCTACAGCCCGCCAGGGCGACACAGACGGCGTGCTCGCCGCGCTGGACGAGTGGGCGCTGCACTATCCAAACTACTCCGTCGGTGCAGAGTGCGCAACAACCACAACACAGACGCGCGCAGACCTCGTCACGCGCTCCCGTTCTCTCAGGAAGGGTGCCATCCTAGAGCGTCTTGTGCGTGCCGCTGCACCTCTGCGTGCTCTGGAGCTGGGCTCCTTCGTCGGCTACAGCGCCATTCGCACCGCCCGAAGCATGCCTCCAGCAGGGCGCTTGCTCTGTGTGGAGGCTAGCAGCGCCAACGCGGCCGTGGCTCGTGCGTTGCTGGACTACGCGGGCGTGGGTGCCAAGGTTGAGATCCTCCAGGGCCTCTCATCTGCGCTGATGCCTCAACTGGGTGCCAGGCTGGGCGCAGGGACTGGAGGAGACGGAGCTGGTGGCGGTGGAGGAGCCGACTGGGTCTTCCTAGACCACTGCAAGACCTGCTACTTGCCGGACACGCTGGCGCTGGAGGCTGCGGGGGTCATCAGGGAGGGTACCTCGGTAGTTGCTGACAACGTAGTGTACCCGGGGGCGCCAGATTACCTTGAGCACGTGGACTCGAGCACAGGGCGCTACATCACCAGACTGATAGAGGCGAAGTTCGAGTACGACCAGGTGTGGCAGGCTGGCTGGGAGGTTGGCAAGAAGGATGCGCTATCTGCATCTGTCCGGACAGCCGCCGAATGACACCAAGTGCCGCCTCATTGCTCATTCCGCAGTCTTATTCGCCTTTTGCTTCTTGGCCGGCTTGGGCGGCTGCGGGGCGGCTGCGGGCGGCGCGTCCGGGCTGTCGGCGCGCGGGAAAAGCGCCAGCTTTGGAAGCGGTGTGCCAGGGCGCAGCCCGCCCCACGCCGCCCGCTCCGCAATAGTGCCCTCAACCCCGCCCAAAGCCCCCGCCAGCTCGGCCATCTTGGAAGGCATGAGCGGCTCCAACAGCACTCCGGCGATGCGGACAGCCTCTAGGCACTGGTACAGGATTGCGCCCAGCTCCGCACCTCTGCCGGGCTCCTTGGCCAGCTTGAAGGGCTCCGTGGCCTGGATGTAGACATCCACGTCCGTGACCAGACGGATGGCGGTGCGCGCCGCGGTGGCCAGGTCAAGCGCCTCGTACGCCGCAAGCGACGTCGCCGCCGCCGCCGCACTGCATCGCGGCCAGTCCACGGGCGCGGCGGCGGCGCCGACGGCGATGAAGGCGCCGGCGGAGTCGCGGTCGGAGGGCGCCAGGCCGTCGCAGTACTTGCCAACCATGGCGGTGACGCGGGACGCGCAGTTCCCGACCGTGTTCACCAGGTCTGAGCTGTAAATGTCGTGCAGCCGCTCCGAAGAGAAGTTGGTGTCTGCGCGCGGGGCGGCGTGCGCATGAGCGCCCACGCAAGGCTGTGCAAGCAAGAGTGTGCGTGTGCATGCCTGTTGCTCCCAACGGTCCATCAACAATGAGGTAGTAGCGCACCGCATCCAGACCATACACGTGGATGTAGCGCTGCAGGGTGTCTAGGTCCACAAAGTTGCCCAGGGACTTTGACATCTTCACGCCGTCTCGGATCCAGAAGGCGTGCGCGTACACTCTCCCCGGCAGCGGCAGATCCAGCGCCATCAGCATGGCTGGCCAGATGACGGCGTGAAACCAGGCAATCTCCTTGGCCATGACGTGCAGCGTCGCCGGCCAGTAGTGTGCTCGCGCAGCCCTCACCTCGTGCCCCTCAGCCTCGCCCAGCCCCAGCGCTGTGATGTAGTTCATCAGCGCGTCAATCCACACATAGATGACGTGGCGGCTGTCGCCAGGCATCGGGATGCCCCAGCTGAAATTGGTACGGCTGATGGGCACATCCTGTAGGCCCTCTCGCAGCCGGGACAACATCTCGTTGCGCCGCGCCGCGGGTTGCACCCAGTCGGGTCGCGTCTCAAACAGGTGCAGCAGGCGCTCCTGAAAGGCTGAGAGGCGGAAGTAGTAGTTGTCCTCGGTTGCGCGCACCAGGTCGCGCCCAGTCACCGGGCTCTTGTAGTCCAGCTCCTTGGCTTTGCTCTCCGCAAAGTACTCCTCCTGACCCGCGTCATACCATCCCTCAAACGTGCCCAGGTACGCGCTGCCGCTCGCCTGCAGCTGGCTCACCAGCGCGCCAACCTGGCGGGTGTGCGCCTCGTCGGTGGTGCGAATGAAGTGGTCGAAGGAGATGTTGAGGCGAGCCGCCACGTCACGAAACACGGCGCTGTTTTCGTCAGCCAGCAGCTGGGGAGGCACGCCTCGCTTGGCGGCTGACTGCTCGACCTTCAGGCCGTGCTCGTCCGTGCCCGTCAGGAAGAACACGTCACGGCCACAGGCGCGGCTGAAGCGCGCAAACACGTCGGCCACAGTGCTGGTGTACGCGTGCCTGCCACGAGAGAGCCCACCACACGCGTCAGCGCCCGCGTCTAACGCTTGGAGCCGCCGATAGCCAGCAACGCAGCGGCGCACCCGATGTGCGGCTTGTCGTTCACGTAGTAGATTGGCGTGGTGACGAAGACGGGCGCGCCTCGGGGAGGGGCAGCAGAGCACAGCGTGCGCGCCGCTCCTCGTAGCAGCAGCGCCAGCGGCCGCCGGGCCCTGCACGCGAGCGACTCAGCGCACTACGGTGGTGAGGAGGCGCAGGAGGACGCACCTGCAGCGCAGCGCGCGCAGAGGCGCTGGACGCCAATGAGCAGACGCCAGCCGCAGCCCGCACGCCGCGGCCATGACGCGCAGAGAACAGGCAGCAGATCGCTGTTCAACGAGCCACGAGTGCAGCGAGTCGAGCAGAGCAAGGAGGCACCACAAAACAGGCGAGGGTGAGCTCTTTGGTGCACTCTCGCGATACGCGATGATCTCGCGTTTTTGCCTGTTCACCACTCTATCTCTCGTGAGGTGCCATCCACCGCACGCCATCAGCGCTAGACGACGACGATATGCGCGATGCAGCGTGGCATGACAGGGCCTACGAATTCAGAGGCACCGCGTGCATCTGAGCGCGGCCTGCTTCAAGCACCGCTCCGTCAGAGAACTGCGGCATCCAGGCTCGTCGGGGCGCATCCGACAGGTTGCGCCCGCTGGCGTGCAGCACGGCGTCGCAGAGCACCACAGCTGCTCCGGCGTCAACAGTGACGATGTATGGCTCTCTGCTCTCATCAGACCCCAAGTGGGAGCCCGGTTTGATGCACAGCGTTCCGTTCTCCTCACTCATGTCATCCAACGCAACCCAGATGCTGATATAGCGTGCCTGAGACTCCTCGCACCACTGGCTGTCGCGGTGCCAGGCAAAGGCTGCAGCTGAGCCAGAGTGCGCAGGCTTGCAGATGAACTGCTCGTTGAAGAGACAGAGCGTTGCAGAAGAAGGAGAAAGCAGCAAGTGTGCCAGCTCGCGCAGCTTGGCTCCAAACAGCAGCGAGTGAACTGCCGGCGACCCGCCACGACGTGCCAGGAAGTCGCGCCGGGAGCAGGCGCCCGCGGGTTGTGCAGTCTCGAAGATGCAGCCGCGCGACAAAGCAGCAGCGGTGTCGCCGCCCGACGTGCACTCGTCAGCTTCGCACCGAAGTGCGTTCAGCTCGACGAGGCTAAGCCAGCCCTCAATCACCACGAAGCCGTCCGCTTCGAAACGCGCACGCAGAGCTTCGCTCGAAAGCGCCATCCTGAGCGCATATCCGCTGCGAGCAGAGGAGCGCCGATAGATCAAAGATGCGCACCACCCCCCAACGAAAACAAAGAAGCGCAAACCAGGGGCCTGTTGGGTGCAGGGGCCTTCCGTGGCACCCTACTGTAGTGGTGACGACAGTGCCTCGAGCCACGTCCCGGCCGCATGAGGGACTCCTGTCGGTTCCTCTCCTGGGCGTCCCTT
>Ga0208951_1000094_pt1 | contig 35381 bp, 6 predicted proteins | sample GreLakmeMI27MSRF_FD_187702 | JGI IMG/M metagenome (GOLD analysis project Ga0208951, IMG submission 187702) | Freshwater lentic microbial communities from great Laurentian Lakes, MI, USA - Great Lakes metaG MI27MSRF (SPAdes) | ecosystem: Environmental > Aquatic > Freshwater > Lake | place: Great...
ATATTTTTCCAATAAAACCAGTATATAAAGTTTCATCTTTCATAAAACTTCTAAAATCTTCAGCTATTATTTCTTCTATATCTAAATAATCTAATTCTGACCATTTTGGAATTTTTCTCATTTCCTCGTAAAGTCTTGTTTTTTCATCAAGAGTTAAGAACAATTGAGAAAAACCATGCCATGCCTCATGATATAAATCAATTGGAGTTCCATTATTAGCTAAATTTAGTGTTATACCATGTTGTGACCATGTTGCAAATGCATTTGAGTTTATTACTTCAGAAAGTTTTTCTACAGTTTCAAGAGGTATAAAAAATTCTCCATTTTTTTTCTTTGCTTGTGATAAAAAACTTTTTTCCCACCAATCATATATAGAGTCTCTTTGTGCTTTTGTTGTAAATAATTTTTCAAATAAACCTGTTATACCTCTTTCATAATTAATAACTCTTGTTAAAGGTTTATTATTACTATTAAATAAAGCAGTAAGTCTATTTACTAAATCATCAGATGGTCTACCATTTAATTTACTATCATTTTGTTTTTGTGTTTGATTTGATTTTTTTGCATAAACTTTTTTAGTAGTTTTTTTTGCAATAGATGTTTTAGCTTTAGTTTTAGGTTTAGCTTTTACTGTAGTATCTTCATCTCCAAATCTTTCTTTGAATTCATTTTTATTAGAAACAATAAATTGACCATTTTTACCGGCTTTATAAATTTTTGTAAACTTCCATCCAGAAGGTACAGTAACTTCAACACCTATTCCTAACTTTCTAGCAGCTTTAACAGCAGCTTCAGAAACACCTGTTTCACCAGTAGTAACAATCTGAGAAATTGTATCTATTAAATCAGTAGAATTAACTACACCTTCTAAAATATTATATATATAGTTATCAATATCTATTTGTGTATATCCTTTTTTATATAGTTCAACAATATTATTTCCCGTAATATTTATTTTATCTTTTTTAAATCTATTTAATTGTTTTACTAGATTATTGACAACACCATTTACATTAGGTACAGTTTTATTTCTATTACTTTTTGGACTTAAAGCTAATGGGATATATTCTTGTTTATTTGTTCCTTTTGCAATTTTAGCATCACCTGATTCAAAAGTAACTCCAATATTTAAAGTGACATCTGATTCTTTAATATTTTCTTTTAATTGAAAAGCAGAAGATAATTTTTTAATATTATAAACAACATCTCCTGGTTCTACAACTATATTTATAGCATTATCTATATCATTTTTTTGTTTAGATTTTTTAGTTTTTGAATCTACTTTATTTTTAAAAATATTATATTTTTGATTTTGACCTACAGGAGTAATCTCTGTAGGAACTGAAAAAGATAAGTATGCATTACCATCTGTAAAAAAAGGTCCAGAATCTGCACCAAATTCAATTTTAATAAATGGTGCCATAAATTCAAAATAATTTTTAGACACAGCCACTATTTTATTATCTTTAATTACATAATCTGAAAATTTACCTGTAAGTATATTTTCCATACTATAATTTAAATTTGCAGGATATGTAATTTTATCTTTAACTACAGCATTTAATAAATGATTAATTATTAAATCTTTTGCATTTGGTAAATCTAAATCAACATTTTCACCATTAATCTTAACTACTAATGTTGTTACGCCATCAATAGATGGAGTATCTATTTCAATATTATTTTTTATTTTATCTGTGTTATCTTCTTTTACATTATCACCTAAAAATATTTCAGCATAAGCTCTTCTTTGAGTTGGAGTTAACTGATCACCACGATATTTTAATTTTGTAGTTAATATAGTTGCAATTTTATCTGATAATTCTCTATTAATATCACCTCTTTGTAATTTAACTGCATGAGCTATTTGATTATCTCCTAAATTTTCAATAACTTCTACTTCAATAATACCTCTTTTTTTACCAGCTATATATGGTTGATTAAATTGTGTAACATTTAAATCTGTTTCTGACAATAAAACAAATTTAGTAGGTTGATATCCATAACTACCTCCTGTAATTTTAAGTACAACTACTTCTTCAGGATTATTTTTAACATATTCATGTAAAGTATATAATCTATTTAATTTATCTTTTTGACTTTTATTTATTTTTTTAATTTGATCTTTTATATAAGCATCAGTATAACCTAATGGATTAGTTTTTTCTTTATACTCTTTAACTTCAGCTGCAACAATATCTTCAGCACTTACTAAACTATATTTAAAACCTGATCTATTTGTTAAAGTTAATAAACCATCTTCAAGTATTACATCACGAATTGCTTGATATACTAATCTACCTTCATTTGGATCTTCAGTGATTTTACCATTTTCTGTAAAATAAATTAAATTACCTTCTATGTCAGTAATAACATTCATAATACCATTATACTCAGGATTTTTTTCTAAAAAATTAACATCATCAGAAACTAAAAAAGATGTACCATCCGGTTTAGTTGGAAAATTACTTACAAGAAAAGGTCTTTGAGCAAGAGAAATATCATCATAAATTATTTCATCTTGGTCAGCAGGTTTTTTTGTATTAAGAGCAAGAATGTTTTTAATTACTAATGCAAATAAAACTTTCTCTGGATCTTTCTCATCAGGAGTTGGATCATTTGGATTTTTTGTTTTTGAATAATTAATTGTATTAGTTAATGGATTATCAACTTTACTTTTTTTATTTACAGCACTAATTTTAGAATCTAGTTTAGGATCTTCTAATATAACATCTTGTGATTTTATATTTTTATTAATTATTTTTTCTTTTTGTTCTTTTATACTAATTTTTTTAGGAGCAAAAAAACTTTTAACATTTTTTAGTTCTTCAAAGTCAACACTTAATTTATAAATAGAATTAAAATCAAAATTATTTTTTACAAGTTTACTTTTAATTGCTTTTTGATTAGTCACTAAAGTAAATATATCAGGAACAGCTTGTGCATATAGCAAAGCCTTACTGGTATCTTCAGTAGCTTTTAGTGCAGTATCATAAAAAAATTTAATTAAATCTTCTACTTTTACAGCATTAGTGTCATTTTTTACCTTAAAATAAATTAATTTAAAAACATCACTTATTTGTTCTTTATTAAGTGCACATGCCATTTTAACAGAGTTTAGTATTATTATTAAAGTTCTTTAATAAATCATCTTCAGATACATTATTATTTTCAACTTCATCTACTAATTTAGATTGTGCATCAGTATCTTGTGAAAAAGACTCATAAATAATTTGTGAATCTTCAGCATTTTGAATGTCTTCTTCAGTTAATTCATTTTCAATTTCTAATTCAATTGACTCTTCATTCATTTTTATAAAATTTAATTTAAGTTCATTTTGATTAAATTCACCACTTTCTTCAGTAATTATATCTTTAACTGTTACAAATGCTTCACTAACTTTTGTAATTCTAACAGGGTTAATATTTGTATTATCAAAGATAACATTTTTAGGTAATAAAACCATATCTACTTCTAAGTTTTCAATAGACATATCTATATTTAATTCATCTAATCTATTATTGTAAGCTTCATTTAATTCAGTAGTATTTATGCTACTTGGATCAGTTTCAATTTGTGTTAGAGCTTCTATATATTTAGTTCTAATATTATCTAAAGTAGCTTTTTTAATATCAGTAATAAATTTTTTACCTTTTTTAGAAGTCACTATAATTGTTTCTTCTTCAGTTGGTATAATTCCTAACAAAAGTGAATTATTTAACAAAGTTTCATTTATTCTTTCTTTGACTTCGTCATTTGTAACAGTTCTTGTTTTTTGTCCAGGAACTCCTTTTGTCTTTCTATTTCTAGACTTTTCATTCTCAGGTACACTAGACCTATCGGATACTGTTTGTTGTCCAAAGATTTTTTCTGACTCTTCTTGGTTCCGTTTACTGATTTTTCCATTTTTAGTTAAGTTTATAAGTTGTAAATCATTTATTAAATTATTAATAGCATTTATCTGATTATCTACATCAGTAGAAATATCACCTCTTGTTTTAACTTGAGATGCCAAATCAGTTAAATCTTCTAAAACAGTATTAGACCAAGTTTTAATGGCCTTAAGTTCACTATCACTAATGCTAGTAACACCATCATCAAAAAGTTTATTTAATGCATCAGGATAGTTTTTAGCTAATATCTCATCTAACTTAATAGATAATGCAGGTGAATAAGATAATCTAGATATTTCTTTTAAATCTTCTATTCTTTCATCATTAGACTTACCAGCATACAATTTAAAATTTTGAGGAGAACTATTAATTGCAAATATAAAATCATTTACATTACCTCCACGCATAGTTCTTTGTGGATTGTTATTATTTAAATCTTTAATAGTTTGTCTTATGTTTTTTAAATCCATTGTAAGTTGACCAATAGTATTAACATTTCTATTAAATGTATTAGTTGACTCTGGTGTAACTTCATTTACTTTACTAGGAGATAAAGTTTTATTTTTATTTTGTAATTCATTAATAGAATCTAGTATAACAAGTTCTTCTTTTTCTAATTTTGATATCTCAGCATCATTTACATCATAAGTAAGAGAAGCAATTATATTTGGATCATTACCTGAATAATTAACTCTATAAAAAACATCATTAATTAATACAGTATTTTTATTTAAAATTCTAGTTGTATATGAAACATTATTAATAATAATAGTTTCAAATACTTTTTTAGTTTCTTTTACTTGTGATAAACCAACATTATTAAGACTTAAATTTGGATCATTTACTGCAGAAGACTCATAATATAAATCTATAATTTTAGATTTAGTTGGTACTTCTACTATACTTTGTTCTTTTTTAACATTTATATTATCAGTTTTAGTATCTGTAATAGGTTGAATAATTGATTTTTGAATTGCATCTTTTATTTCAGCTATAATTTTATTTGTTTGTTCAAGATTAGAATTACCAGGACCATAAGTAATATTTTTTAAAAGTTCTTTAAATTGACCCTCATTAAAACCATCTGGAACTTTAACATTTACTATTTGATATCCACTAGATCTTCCCATAAAATCTTTACTTGGGATTATAACACCAAGTATTCCATCTTTAATAAAATAAGCTGACTTTATAACTTTACCTCGTTCATTAACATTAGTTTTATCATATTCTCCTATTCTTCTTTCTTGCCATCCTTCATCATTCATTTTAAAAGAAGTATCTTCAGTAAGAATAAATTCTCCTCCTTTTTGAGTAGGGGCAAAAACATTAAATTTTAAATCTACATCATTTTTAGTATCTGTAGTAGTGGTTGTAGGTTTTTTTAAGTTTTCAAAAATAAGATCAATTTCTTCTTGAGAGGTAATAAGTAATTCTTGGCTTTTTCTTTCACCTATGTATCCATCTTCTTCTGTCCAATCTTCATCTGTAGTGTCTACTTCATAAGTAGTAGTTATTTCAGGACCTAATATTCCTAATGATTCTAATTGAGAAAGCATTCTTTTATTTCTATCAAAACCTACTTTTAATCTTCTTTGTAATAAACTTGGAACAACATAATATTTAGAATTGGAATTTTTTTCTAAATTTTCTGCATTATATTTTTCATTGTATGAAATCATCATTTTAGCAGCTTCTTGAAGTAATGGATCTAAATCTATATTAGCTGTAGTATCTGTACCTAAAGCAGCTAGTTTATTTTCTATTGCTTCTATTTTATCTCTTATAATAGCACCATTTTCAAAATCTAAAACATCCATTAATTCTGCACTTTCTTTTTTTAATTTTTTTAATTCAACTTCTAATTCAGCTTTAGTATCTGTAGTAGGTGTTGATTGAGATAGTCTAGAAGTTGCTGAAGCCGCATCTTTAGCTAAAGATTCTTCTAAAGATGCTTTAATAATTTTATCAGAAGGAGATTCTCTATGTTGATATATAAGATCTAATGATTCTTGTGAAATAAATTGTTTTAATAAATTTTCTTTTTCTGTTTCTGATACATCTAATGTTTTAGCATTACTTCCTTGTATAGGTTCTATAACTACAATTTCTCCTTTTTTATATATAACAAATTCTCTTACTACTTTGTTATCTTCTTTACTCTTAATTTTAAATTCTACAGCATTCTTTTTAATAGTTGATTCTATTTTTCTTCTAACTGATGATGTAGTATCTGTAGTAGGAGTAAGTTGTTTTTCAAGGTCAACAATTTGTTGTTTTATATCATTAGCTTTATCAACATTTCCAAATTCACCCTCTTCAGTTTTTAAATTTTCTTTTAAAGTATTAATAGCAATTTTAAGAGTATCTTGATCTGCAGTAAAATCTTGTTTAGTTAAGTCTTCTGTAACAGTTGTTTTTGTTTCATATGTTTTTATAGGATCAATTTGTATACTAAAGGTTCCATTGTCATTAAAAATTAATGTACCAACTTCACCATTGTATAAAACTTTTTTTCCAATATTATCTTTTAAAGATGTAGATGCACCAATTTCTTCTACAAGTTCATCTGTTGTTTCTATTGTGTTAACAGAACTTATAATAGGAGCTTTTAATGGAACAATTGATTCAACTTCATCAAAATACTCTAATTCATATGTACTTGAATTTTTATCTGAAACAATATCTGAAAGTTTTGCACTTATTAAATTACTTTCTCTATCATAGTTAACTTCAATAGGAAGTAAAGAAATTCTTTCTGGCATTATACCAGTCATATTGTAAAATAAATTTCTATAAATAGATTGTTGAATCCTAAAATATAATTTCTTACTAAATTTACTATCTTTTTTTAATTTTATTATTTCTTCATTATTATTTATTTCAGTTTCAGTTTTACCTTCTTCAGTTAATTTAGTAGTTAATTTTTCTAAATTATTTTCTGCAGTAATACGATTCCAATTTGTACCTAATAAAGCTTTTACATCAATTATACTAAAATTACCATCAGCAGATATTGCAATTAAATCTGTTTCTCCAACTAATCCATTTTCAAATAATGACTTGTCAAATAACATATCACTTGCTCCAACAATCATGTATTTGCCATCAATGATACCATCTCTAAAATTAGTTATTATTCCACGGTCACCAAATAAACTATCAAAAGCTTCTTGAGACATTTTTTCAGGTTTAACAATTTTATTAAATTGTATTCCACCACTATTACGAGTTAAAAAATCTTTTATTAAAACATCAATCATATTTCCTATGTCTGCTGCTTCTTGATATGCTGCTCTTTGAAGTACAGCTATTACATTTTCTCTTGAAAAATCTTTTGTTAACTCTTCTTCAATTTTTTTAAACTTTACAGGATTTAATGTTGAACCATTTTTACTTCTAAAAATATTTGATTTAGCTGAATTTAAAACTTTAAGTTTAAAAGATTCTAAAAATAAACTTAATTTATCATTTTCATTTATAGATGCATCTGACATAAGTGCATCATAGGTAGACAAAATAAAACTTTTAACAAAAACATCTTGTTTAACACCATCTATTTCTTCTGTTACTGTTTTATCTTTTAACCAAGAATATAAAAAAGGTTCAGAATTAGTTATTTCATTATTTAATTCTTCAGCTTTTTTAGTTACTCTTTCAGCTACAGCACCATCAATTTTTCTTTCAATTAATTCACCATTTTCATTTAAAACTTTTTCAATTTCAGACTGCCTACTTATTATTTTTTCATTAAATATTTGTAGTGCTTTATCAAATACAGTTGTATCTTGTTGTAAACCTTGATCTCTTATAAAATTTATAACTCTATCTAATTCTTTTAAGTCTTCTGTAAGATCTTCTTTTTCTTTTTTAGTTAATTTAGTATTTTCTTGTAATTTTTTTTCATAGACGTTTCTTATGTTAATAAGAGGTTCTATTTTACTTGTAATTTTAATTTCATAACCTTTTTGTACTGTTATATATTTAAAAACAGGAGCTTTAAATTGTCTTTTTTCAGCTTCTTCAATAAGTCTTTCAGCAGCTTTTTTCATATTAAACTCTGTAATGACACTATTTTGTGTTTCTAACCAATTGTTTCTAATTAAGTCATATCTTTCATCATCAAATTCAGTTCCTATTTCTGAATTAAATCTATCATTTAAAATATCATATAATTCTTTAGATTGTTTTTGAATTTCATCCCATGTTGCAGATAAAGAAATGTCATTATCTGTGTCTTCACTTACAACACCTTTTTTAGTAAATTCAGTTTTTAAATCATTAATGTGCCCTTCATATCTTTTTACAATAGCATCTAATACTTTTTGATAATCAGCATAAGATTGTGTTTTATTAATTATGTCAAGAGGTTCAATTTCAGTAACAATTTCAGTTGTTGTTCTTAATCTTTCTTTTTCATTATTTAATAATTCAGCTATACCAACTAAATCAAATGCAACTTCTGCACGTTGATTTTTATCATAGGATTCTGCATAAGAATTATAAATAGGTAATATTACATCTTTTAATTTTTGCTGATCATTTTCATTTTTATATTGTAAATCTGCTAATAACTCATCATTAAAATATTCTTTTGGTATTGTTGTATTTTTTTTAAAATCTTTAATAAGAGATTGAATTAAAGCAGGATCATCAGATATAAGACTGTCAAGAAAATTATCAATTTCAGCAATTTTTCTATCTATTGTAAGTTGTGAAACTGGTTTTCTAACTTCTGTACCTTTTTCTTCTTGTTCAAGTAACTCATCATATGAAAAATTTGTTTCAGTTTTAAGATCTCTTTTAAAATTTTCATCAGCAGTTTCAAGTTCTTTTTGTTTTTGAGCTAATAAATCTTCTAAAGCTTCTTCAAACTGTCCATCTATATCAGCTTGTTCACCAGCTGCTGGTTCTCTTTGCATGTCAGCTGTATTTGTAAAAATATATGCATAGTTATCATATGCTATACTTCCTTTAGGAATTATTCTTTCATTTCCTTCTGTAGCTTCAATAAAATAATCAGGTAAATTTTCTGGATCTTCAACCCAATTTGCAAAGTCTTCTAAATCAACATAAATATTTTGATCAGATAATGATTTTAATAGGTCATTATTTTCTTTTGCAATAATAGATTTATTAATTATTTCTTTATAATAGTTTTTTCTATTTAAATAAAGGTTACGCATCCATTCATAATTTCTTTCAACATGCTCATAAAAAGAAGCAGGTTGTGAAAGTAAATTTATATATGGTATTAATATTTGAGATTCTCTTTTTAATAACTCAGCATCTATAAGGTCATTAAATAAAGAATCTACACCACCTTTTTTATTTAAATCATTTAATACTTTTTGATAATTAATTTCAGAACCAGATAAAACTTTAAGTAAATTTTCAAATGCTTCTTTAAATAATTGTTTTGGTTCAACACCTGTTTCTTCAATAGTTTTTCTTAATTCTTCAATATCTTTATTAAGGTCTTCTTTATTTGGAATATTTTGATTATTAACATCTTTTTCTAATACATTTAATGATTCAATATTATCAGAAATATTTCTTCTATATATTTCTTGTTTTTGACTAAAAAGACTTAATGCAGATAACATTTTTTCTTTTTCAATAGCATTTTTATTTGATTCTGGTGTATTAAGATTTTTTAAAGTTTCAATTTCAGTAGATAACATATCTATTGTATTTGATAACTTTTTACTGTCTAATAATGTTTGAAAATCTGCAGAAGGCATATTTTTAAAAAGAGAACTTTTGTTAAGAGATTTAACAATTTTATCAACTCTTTCTAAATTATTTGTAAAAGATTCATTTAAATAAACTAAATTAAATATTCCTCTGTCAATTGCTTTATTATATATAGCTGCTTTATCATATTCTGGAGTTCTTTCTTTTAAGTCTTTTAAATTTATTTTTTTTACTCCAAATGTATTTTGTGCATAATCATATTGTTTTTGCATGTTTTTTGATTTTTTTAAATAATCAGTCAACATTGTTCTTGTCTTTGCTCCTTCACCTTGTTTTAAATCAAGAGTTTCTTCTAATTCAACATCACTAAGAGAAAGATATTTACTCATGTTTTTATTAAGTATACCATGAGTATTTGCTTGTAAAGCAGTTAAAGTGTTTGATAAAAATGAAGCTTCTACATTATCAAATCTTTGTTTTGTTGTAGTATCATCATCAGCATTATTTCTAGCAATAATACTTTGACTTCCATAGTTATGCATTCTTTCATTTAAAAAATCAACAGGATTCTGATGCATTTCATTCATAACATTTGCTAAATTAGTTGCATAGTTATTTCTATCTTCCATGTAAGTTTTATATGTTGCTGGATCCATATTATATTTATTATATAATATAGAAGCAGTTCTTGGAACAGCACCATTAAAAGGTCTTAATAATCCTCCCATTACAAAACCAGACATAAAAGTTTCAAAGCCTTGACCAGATAATTGTGATTTATATGCAGCATCTAAAGTTGACATTGAATAATCAAAATTTGCTTTAGATGGATCAAAAAATGAATTAACATAATAATCTTCTGTTGCTTTTCCTATTATATCTTGCATAACTTCTTGAGCTCCCTCAACAACATTTATTTTAAAATAATTAAGTGAACCATTAACAAAATTACCAGGTTTAACAAAACCTTTTAATGCACTTTTAAAACCAAATTTTTCAACTCCATAAGCACCTTCTTTAACACTTTTTTCTCCAGCTTTAGAAAAAAATTTTTTTCCAGAATCATAAACTATATTAAATTCATTACCAATTCTACGTACATTTCTTGATGCACCTGCCATAAAATTACCATTAACTAAACCATCAAATGCAATTTTATTTGTATATAAAACTAAAAGACCATTTTTCCATGTATCTTGAAAACCTGCAACTTTTGATGTTTTTCTCATCTCAAGTTGTTCATCATCAGTTGGTGCTCTATTTTTTTCTACCCAAAATTTATCATAAAGTTTATTATATGTATTATTTTCAACAAAACCACCTTCAAGTCTACCTTCTGATAAAGCCATGTTCATTCCAATAACATCTCTAAATAATCCTCCAGCTGTTTTTGCAGTTCGTGCAAGATTACTTAAGTTATCTCCACTTGTAAAAGTTTTTAATCCTTGTGCAGTATTGTTTAAAGGATTTATAAAATTTACAGTTGTTCTAGAAGCAGTATTAAATAATCTTTTAGCATCATTAAATTTTTCTAAATTTTTTAAATTAGTAAGCATTTTGCCTCCATATTTACCCATATTCCAAAGAGATTTTGGAACTGATAATAAACCTTTAATTGCACCTAAAGCACCTCCAGCAGCACCACCAACAACTGTTCCTTCTGGTCCAACAATTGATCCTTCTATAGCACCAATTGCTGCATATTCCATAGCAGCTTCAGTCATTATTCCTCCTGTATAAGCAAGACTATTAAAAACATTATTAAAAAAACCTCCTAAGCCACCTTTAGTAGACATACCAATAGAAGATAATTCTTCATATGAATCTGCTTCATCAACATCTTGTCCAAAATCTCCACCAAATGCTTTTGCATAACTTTTAGGATTTGCAAATAAACCTTGAAAAAACATAGGTCCTGCAGCATGAGTTGCCATTCTTACAAAATCATCATACTTAGAAGTGTTAGCATTAAATACTTCTTCATTATTTATTTCTGGATTAAATCCAATTTTATCATATGTTTTTTGTCCATATGCTTTATACCTTGCTTTATGTGCACCACTAGATGAAGCATCATACATAAAAGATTTTGCATACTGACTATTATCTTCATGTTGATATGATTGATGTTGTGTTTTAGCAACTAAAGCTTTTAATTTATCTTGAGTACTAGAAGCAATTTGTTTTTTATCATACGGTGGAAAACCAACAGAATGATCTCTAATAGAGTTTTGTTTAATTGTTGGTGAACCTTTAGTATTAGCAAAAGATTTAACTTTAACAGGAAGAGTTTGAGGTCTTTGAGCAATTCTATTAGGATCAGGTTCTAGATTAGAACCACTATTGTTAGTAATATTAGAAGTTTCAGTTTGAAAATTTATATTACCAAAAGGTAAAAAACTTTCTAAATCTGTACTTGCTGGGTTAATAAATTGACCCATTTTAGAAATATCTGCTAAAGTATTATTTTCTGCCATTTTTTAATATTAAATTATTCGTATGGATTTCCACTAGTAACACTAATTCCTGGTACATAAGTTGATTTTTTATACAATCTATTCCATATTTCTGCATTTTCTTTAGCTAACAATCTAAAATTTTCATTAATATCAGCAAAAGCATCATCAATATCAATATTAATAGGAGGATAATAACTACCTTCAGTTATAACTTGACCTGTTGTTTCATCTAACATATTATAATTATATTCAAAAGTATAAGGAGCAAGAGTATTAATTGTACCTTTTTTTATTTTTATATTACCTGCTCCCATAGCATCATCATAAGTATACTCATCTAAAGCATCTACAATTGTTTCTAATCCACTTCTTTGATTTCTTGTAAATAAAGTGTTATTCCAATTTTTTTTATTTGACATTAAAGAAACACCATTTTTTAAAATAGCATTTGCAATTTCTTGTGTTATAACACCTCCATCTTTATCAGCTCTAAGTTCATCTAAAACATCTTTAGTAGGAAAAATTACCATAGTTCCAACATTTCTGTTTTCAAGAGCAATTTGACCACTAGCTAATCTAAAGTCTTTTACTTTATTGCTACCTAATTTAGAATAATAATTAGCTATAATTAACTCTGCAACTTTTGTATCAGTTCTTAATTCATCACTGCCTGAATATAAAGAATTTGTTTTATCAACTCCACTTTTATTTGCTCCATAAAAACTAATTGGATTATTAGCATGATCATAAAAATTTATATTAGAAACATCTTTTGTAAATTCACGAAAATATTTAAAACCTTGACTTTGAACAGCATCTACACTTACATTTATAGCATTTAAATCAGTATTATACATAGCATTTCCTTTTCCATCTTTTTTAAATAAAGGTGACAAAGCTATAATTTCTCTTCCGTTTTGTATTTCTGTTTTATAAATTCTTTTTAAGTCATTATAAATAGTTTCATAACCCATATTACCTAATGGAAATTTTGAATTTAAATAATCTCTACCAGCTTGAGTCATTTCAGTGCTGACTGATGTTCTTTGACCACTCCTTGTATTTTGTCGTTGCTGTTCCCCTGGCTTAGGTTTTGGTGGTGTATTTAAACGATTATATTCTTTTTTTTCAGCTTCATTTAATGAGTAATAAGCTCGTGTTTCCCAGCTACTATTCTTATATGCGTCATCATTTCTTACTACTCTGTCACCACCCATAGCCGTAGAAACAATTTGTTTAAATGTTTCTAAATTAGTAGCAGATAAATTTTCATTTAAAAAACCTTTTGATATAAGTTTTTTTGCTTCATCACTCATTCCAGACATTGCAGTAGAAGACCTTAAAGTTTTAGCTAAAGCTTCTCTATTTCTAGTTTCTATAAGTTCATTTCCTTTTGCAAAATGCATATAATCTCTCATTTTTGTATGAGTTTGATCCATTAAATAATTAGCAGCAATACCATTAGGATTTCCTTTATCTTTATCAGCTAATTGCATAACTCTATCATATACTCCTTTAACATATTTTGCACCTTTATTATCTAAAAATTTTAAAGGATTTTTATTATAGTCATTAGCAAATTGTTGTTTAGTCATTGAACCATAATCTGCAATATTATCTTTTAAATTAAAAGCATTATATTTTGGATTATTTTGAGCTGTTTTGTTGTAAGGTCTTTTAACTGCATTAATAAGACTTTCTACATAACTTTTTTGAGTTACTACTTTTCCTGTTCCATGAAAAATTGCATTTTCTTGATCTTTAGTTATAACGTGAGTTTTTTCCATTTGTGTAACAAAATGAAGCATACTCTGAAAACCAGGCATAACACCTTCTGAAATTTCTTTTTTTACATTTTCATTTTGTTTTATTATAGATTCTCCAATATTTGTTACTCCACCAGCTGCATTTGCACCTTTCATATTAAAAGTTTCATTTTTTGATGGATTAGGAATACCAACAAACCCACCTGTTAACTTACCTTCTTCATCACGTTCTGGTTCGACTCCAATAAATGAACCATTTTCAAGACCTTGTTCAAGCATTACTTTTTTTACATCAGCAAGTATTTTTTTTTCTTGTAAAAGATTATCTGCATTTATTTTTTTGTTAAGCATTCTTTCTTGATGACTCTGTTGAGAACGTTGTCTTGCTACAGCATATGCATTATTTTGTGCAGACACTCCATAAGGATCAGCAGATATATCTTCAACCATTCCAATTCTAGAATACTTATATGCTGCAAGATTAACGTCTCTTTCTGCAAACATAGATGCTATACCAGCATCTACTTTTGCTCTAAGTAATGTTATATTATTTAATACATCAGAAGGAGCACTTGATGTTACTGCAGTTTTACTTGTTTTATCTGATATTTCATCATTTAATTTACTTGTATATGCTTCATTTTTAGTAGCAACTCCTAATGCTTCATCTAAAGATCTAAAATAACCTGGGCTAAATTGATTTCCTTTACCTTCATTAACATTTTTTTTACCTTCTTCAACTTTTACAGTTACTTCTTCTAACTCTTTTTTATTTCCATCATGCTTAAGTTTAATGTATTCTTGAATTGTAGCATATTGTTTTGTAAGATAACTTTTTTCAGTTTCAACTAAATTACCACCAAATTCAGAAGCATGCTCTTTAATATGTCTTTTTCTATTTACATAAGCTTCTGTTTTATAAACAGCTTGAATTGCAGGACTAGAAGAAAAATCTGCTGCAAAAATATTTTGTAAAGATGGAATAATCATATCTCCATTTTTCTTTCTTATAAAATACCTTCCATCAGATTTAGTTATATCAGAACTTATTCCAAGTTTTTTAGCATTTTCTACATACATATCAACTGCATTTACAAAAGGAGTATATTCTACATTTCCAAATTGTAATGACTCATCATCAGTACTATTTTTAAATTCCTCTTTTTGATAGAGCATACTTTCTACTCCTACTTTCCAATAAGTATCAGATATTTTTTTATCTAATGATTTTTCAGTGGCTTGAACTGCATTATACTTATTAGCAAAATCTTTAGTATAAGCCATATCTTTCATTAAATAAGAATCCTTATAAAATGGAGCAAATATTTGAGTAGCTTGTTCTACATTTTTTTGTAAAGACAAATCTAATCTAGCAACTCTTTTTAAATTAAAATCTATTTGCTTTAAATAATCATCTTTTCTTTTAATATTAGGTTCTCTTGTTAATTGAGCATTAAGATATTTACCATATAAATTATTTATACTATTAAAGTTAGTATCATACTGACTTTGTTTAGTTTGTAAATAATTTCCAATAAAATTTAAATCAGGTTGAAAAGGCTGATAGTCAGGAATATAATCTGTAACACCTTGAATGTACGTTGCCATAATTTACTTTGTATATATTGTAAATATATTAAAATTTTATAAGTTTAATAAACTTTAAAAATTTAGTTAATTAATAATCAGGATAAACATTATAAATAAAACCACCATATTTAAATTGTTTTACTGGTTGTTGTTGTCCCCCATATTGTGTACTTGGATATGAATTTACTAAACCACCTGGATCTTTAGTTGGGTTTCCTTGAAAACCACTTTTAGTTTTTACACAATTATTTAATTCAGTGGCAGTACCTGCAGGATATAATAATCTACACTCTTCTAATAAATCATTATATCCATTTGAAGTTTGTGTTCCATCAAACTCTCTACCAGAATCTACAAAATTAGGCATACCACCATCTTCAGGTCTTACTCTTTGATTAGGATGAAGTCTGTTTAACATAGCTGTGTTAGCTTTATTAGTTAAACCTGTTTTATATGCACTTCTTAAGGTACCTCTTAATGCTAAAGTAGAATTATCATATTGTTGATTTGCAATAGTATTTTTATCAAACTGTTGTGTAGAAATTTGTTGATTTCCTACTGTTTCTTGATTTCTTATATTTACTTGTTTATCTTCAAATTGATTTCCTATGTTTGCATTTTGATTATCATATTGACTAGCTATTTGAGCAGCATTTTGAGCAGATTTTGCTTGTATACTAGATGCAGTAGAACGTGCTCCTGAAGCATCTGCAAAAGATGCATTAGCTTGTTGAGCAACATTAGCTTGTGCTGTATTATTATTTTGTGCTACTGTTTGATCTAAAAATAAAGGTCTTGGTTCTTCAAGATCAAGTCTTGGTGCCCAAGGCAAATATTTTTTAATACTTGCTAAGTCAGATGCAGCTCCTGTAATACTTATATTATCTTGTAGCCACCATTTATCTTCTTCATCTGGAGGAGTACATGTACAATTACCATCTTTATCTAATGGTTGAAATGTATCTAAACTTTCATCTATACATTGACATTCACCTTTTTTACCAGGAGTTTCAGGACATGGTGCACATGGATCATTAGTTGAACTTTTTGGTTTAGAAGCATCATAATTAGGATTTGTTTTTCCTGGAACTTCTTTTCCATCAACTGTACAAAAACATTCTTCAGGAAGAAGTTTTTCTTCAAAAGTGTTTTGTGTTTTATTTGAAATTTGACCTGCTGTAGTATTAGTATAAATACCTTCAGTAGGACTAATACGACTACTATCACCTAATTTTTCATCATTATAACCTCTTTCTAAATTACCTTGCCATTCATCTAATAAATATTTTTCATCTGCGGTTAATTTACCTGCCTTTGCTTTTTTAATTAAATTGTCATAACCAATAAAAGTTGCTTGTTGTAATCTTGCTTTTCTATTTGCTGGACTAGTACCTTTATTAACAGCAGTCATTGGTAAACCTATACTTTCAAATGCTTTATCTAATGTAGGAACTTCCTTTAACATTTTTTGATATTTAGCTTCAATTTCTGCATCTGTATGCAATCTTGATCCATCTGCTTTTTTTAAACCTTGCATTAATTCTACAAAACCTAAATTATCACCAGTACCAGTTCCATTCTTTTTTCTTAATTTACCATCTACATCATTGTATAAAAATGATTCATTTCCTGATGCAGCTAATTTTAAATTTCTTTCTTGATGTTCTAAAAATTCATTAACAATTTCTTCATCTTTTAAATTATCAGGATTTTCATAATTATGATCAGCCCAAGTTGAATTATATCTATTTCCTTTACCTTTTCTTTTGTAACTTTCTTTATCTTTTAATGCTTCTCTTGTAGATTGAGCAAATAATTTTGCAACAACAGGATCTTCTAATGATTTTTTCATAGAAGCAAATCTAGATGCAGCTCCTAAATTACCACTCCAATTTGTCATATCTCCTTTATAACCAGAACCATCATCTATTTTTTCAGTTACTGAAGAATATTTTCCTTCTTTATTTAAAGTATAAACTTTTTTACCACCTCTATTATTATATATTTCTCTTTTTACAGCAGCTCTATATAGTTCATCTGTTTGATAATCTGCTCTTTTTATAATTACACCATCTGGTGGTTGACCACCACCTTGAAATTTTAAAACAGTAACATGATCTTTATTAAATTTACGTTGTCCACCAAAAGCCATTTCATATGAATTATCAGTAAAAGGCATATCATAGCCTCCCATATCCATACCATATTGTGCCATACTTAATGGTCTAGAATTAATTACACCACCTTTACTTTTTTTAATATTTGATTGATAAACAGGCATAGGAAGATTAAATTTTTCTAAACCTTTTATTAAATCAGGATAATCATATTTAGGAAAATTAGCAATACCATCATTAATTAAAGCTGATACACTTTTAACCACATCTGGATCATTATAATCTTTTACAAGACAGTCTACACAAAATTTATAACTGCCATCTGGATTCATCATATCTGGATCTTCATTCCACATAGCAGGTTGATTCATAATACTTTCACGTTCTTTTAATGCAAAATCATAAAATTTTAATTTTTCTTTAGTATCAGAACATGGACAATCACCAGAATCTGTTCTTGTAGGAATACTTCCATCAGGACATGGTGGACATGGGTTTGTATCTTCTGACATTTCTGTTTCATCTTCATCAGAATAACTATAACCATTTTGTGCATAAGGCATATCATAACCACCCATTGACATTCCATAAGCTGCCATAGGAGCTTGTTGCATTTGTCTTGGGTCTTGTTGTTGCATAGCCATCATATCTTCCTCAGATATTTGTTGTTGTTGCTGTCTTGGATCTATTTGTTGTGCTTGCTCATTCTCAACATTTTGTATTAAACTCATTAAAAGTTCTTTAACTTCTTCTTGAGGCATACCTAATTGAATAAAAATTTGTTCAATTAAATTTGCTGGTATTTTTGCTTTTAATAATTGAGTAACTATTTCTTGAGGAGGAGCACCTTGTTGTAAAGCTTGTTCAACTTGCTGTGTAATCATTTGAATTTTTTCTTCATCAATTTGTGGTTGTTCCTGCATCATACCTGCTTCTTTACCATTTAATTGTTGTTCAGCTTGTAATTGAGCTTGTTCTTGTTGCAATGCTATCATTTCTTCTTCTGACATTTGTTGCATTCCTTCTTGAGCTCTTCTTAATGTTCTCATACTATCATTGTAACCAATAGCACCACCATCTTCTTGAAAAAAATCACCAATTTTACTACCAACAGTTCTCATCATTTTACCCCATCCTGATTCTTTAGGAGCAAGATATCCACTTCCAATAGCAGCACTACCTGCAAGACCTAATTCTAAAGCTGTTTGTCCAGCATTCATAAAGAAACGAGTAACTTTGTCTTGTCTTTCTTTTCTTTTATGCCATGCTTCAATTAATTCTCTACAACTTTTTTTCTTTTTTCTTGGTCCACCTGGCCATGATGCTTCTTCATAACATTCACTTTCAAGTTCCGGTGGTACTTCCATATCATCACTACCACCTTCTTCAGCTTTTCTTAATCTTCTCATGCCACCATATTGCATCATTTCTTCTGGGTTTGCAAAAGATTCTTCAGGTTGAGCATATTGTTCAAGATTAGGTTGACTTTGTGTTAATGTGTCATCATTAGCCATTTGATCTGATGTAGGATCTTCTTCAATAGAATTTTCTTCAACAGGTTGTTCTTGCATTTCTCCTTGAGTTAATTGTTGAGGAGACATTGGTTCAGGAAGTTCTGGAGGTAAAATATCTTTAGGATCAATACCCATCATTTCCATATATGATTCAGCTACTGTAGGAATTCCTTGAGGAAAACCTTTTTTAGCTTCTTGTGCTAAAGCTAAAGCACCTAATTTCATATTATAATTTTTAATCATTAACTCAGCTGTTTTTATAGAAATAGCATCAGAGTTAGGATCTAGTAATATTTTTTTATAAGAATTTATATCATATTGTTTAGCTAATACAGCTGGAGTAAATCCTTTATTTCCTTTTCCTTTTTTTGATAGTTTACCAAACATTTTTAAAATAACAGGATCATTTATTTTCATTCCAGCTGTATCACTAAAAATAAAAGTATCATCTGGTAAATTTAAAGGAACTCCACCATTAGTATGTCTAGGTCCTTTAATTTCTGTATTTTCAAGAAAATTATCACCATCAATATCTCCATAAACTAGTTCTCCTCCTTCTGCTTCTAAGTTTGCATCTTTTCTAGGAACTGCAGTTATAAACTTATTTACTTTTAATTCAGGTTTAGCTTTAGAATCTCCAAAAGATAATACATCATTTGATAGTGAACCATCTACTTGATAGCCAACTTTTGCTTTTGGTAAAGATTTTATTCTTACTTTATAGTACATAATTAATTATTTATAAAAATTCAACTTGTCCACCTGCTGCCATAAATGCTCTAATTTGATTTTCAGACATATATGTTATTTTTTCACCACCTTTAGCATAATTATATTCTTCTTCCTCTTCCTCTTCTTCTTCTTCTTCTACATAAGGATTATAATATTCTTCTTCATCCATATATCCACCGTATTGTGCTGAACGTCCATTATTGGTACTTCCCATATCTCCAGGTCTAAGTATACCTGAATTAGGATCATAATCACCAACATCCATAGTTGTTTTATTTGCATATTGATTATTAGAAGAAGTATTTTCATAAAATTGTTTTTGATTAGCATTAGTTTCATTCATTCTTCTTAATGAATCAAGTACATCTATACCTGTATTAACTGAATTTATTCTTGCTTCAGCCACTCCAGTGTTATTTTTACCAAATGTAAGTTTTCCTCTATTGTTTTGTTCTTCTACATCTATTGCAGTTTCTTCATCACCAAGTGGTTTCTTTTTAAAAGAATCATTAAATGCAGCTAAAGCTGCAGAAGCAACAGGTACTCCATTAGGTCCTGTTCCAGTCATAGCTGTACGAATTGGTAATCTTGGTATAACATCTGGATCTAAACTAGGATCAATAGTATATTCAAATGGTTTTTTAAATGATTCTTGATTAGCATAAAAATTATTAATAGGAGCATTTTTAACTTGAGTACCTGAATTTGATGCTGCTATAGAAGGGTCAATAGGAGCATTAGGTGGAGCAAAAGTTTGAGCATTAAAAACTGGATTAGCCACACATAAATTTGTATTTGGATCTAATGTTTCACCAGTACCACAAGGTGGTGGACCTCCTACTTTTTTTTTAGGAAGAAATTTGTTTAAAATTCCTCCATTTTTAAAAGAGTTAACTTTTGGTTGTTTTCTATTTTTTAATCTTATTTTTTTCATATTTTCAATTCTCTCATTACTTGGAGTATTATCTTCTTCTATCCAATCTCTTCCTGTTGCATTTTTATATTTATCAAAAAAAGTACTTTCAAAATATTCTTGAGCTTCAGGTACAACACTACTATATAATACTTCAAATTCATCTCTTGTCATAGATGGTGGAATTTCTAAACTTTCTAAATCTGATTTAGTTAAATAAACATCTCGATCATCTAAAGTATTACCATAATCATTCCATATAGGTTCATAATCTTCTCCAGTTTGTATTTTATATTCTGGTATAAGAGTATTGTTAAAATATTCTTCAGCATTACTAAAACCATTCTTATCATCATCTTCATCACCATATAAACCATCCCACATATCATTTTGAAACTTTGCCATGTCAATACGATTAGAAGGAAGTTTTGCTTCTTTAATATTTTGGTATGGTGCTAATTCAGTTCCTTCAGTTTCTTTAGTTCCTTCAGTTTCTTCAGTTTCAATATAAGGTCTAGACCATACACCATTACCTTGATCAGTATATCCTGGTCCATTTTCTTTTTGAAAATAATCAGCATAATTTACAGTTCCATCTTTATTAAGATCTTCAAGCCCTTCTAATAATGCAGCATCATTTTTAATTTTTTCATCTGCATAATCTCTTGCTTTATTAAGTTTATCTGATTGGTCAAGTTCACTAGGACCGCCAAGATTAACATACTCTAACATGTTTTTTATTTTTTCATCACTTAAATTTGGAAATTCACTTTTTATATATGCCTCATCTATATTAACTAATTTTTTATCTGTTTGATTTTCATTAGACACTGGTTTATTAGGATCACTTTGATTATCTTTTGGATATAAATAATCATAATAACCTGGAACTTCACTAGGACTTTTTTTATCTGGTATCATTTTACCAAATCGATCATACCAATTTCCTTCTTCATCTTTTATTACTCTTTCACCATTATTTATAGCACCTTCAGTTGGTACATAATCATTTACATTTATTCCTTGTCTTTTAAGTCTTCTATTGTTTCTTTCATTTTTTCTTTCTCCTTTTCTAATAGCCATTCTAGCTTCTAAACCTAAACCATCTACATTACTTTTTTGACTTTGATTAGTTAATGCAGGATTTCTACTATCTACTAATGGAGCTATATCAGAAACTTTATCATTTTTATAATGCACTGTATATTTTTTAGGTTGATGTAACCAATTTCTTTTAGTTACTTCAACTCTATCAAATTTAGAATCTCCAGTAGGTAAATTAGTCATTTGTCCAGTTTTTGGATTATAGACTCTTGTAACAACATTAAAAGATTTTTTTGGTTTACCTAGTATTTCTCCAGGAAAATATTTTTGAATAGCTCTTCTAAATCTACCACCTTTTTGAAATTGTTGAAAAGATGATTCACCTCCATAAGCCATAACATTTTGTTGTTGTTCATTATTAGGAGACATTGAATTTGCATTACCTAATAATTTTTGTGCTTGCTGATCTAAAGTTTCTTTAGATTTATTTTTTTGAGTTGAGTCTAAAATTTCTGTTAACATTGGATCATTAACCTCTTTCATTTTTTTAAACCATTCATCCATTTTATACTTTTTAGATGTCATCCCAACAGCTCCAACAAAATCAGTTAACTTTTTTTTAACTGAATTTTTTAAATCATCTGTTTGAGTTGCTTGTTCAAAAGTTTTATTTTCTACATTTTCTGGATTATCTTCTTCTCCACCATCTTGTTTTTTTAAAAGACTAAAAACATTAGAAGCATATTTTTTATTAGACTTACCTCCATATTTAGCATAATCTAAAGTATCTTCTGAATCTGAAGTATCTTCATATTCTGAAACATCTTCAGAATATAAATTATTTTCATAATAATCATTTGGTTCATAAATTGGTTGGTAAGGTATTTGATAATTATTAATATTTGAATAATCAAAATTTTGTGCTATACCACTTTTAGATAATCTTTCTAATTCAGAAGTAAAATCATTATTTTGATCTTTTATAATTTGATCATCTTCATAATACTTTTCTTCAGATTCTTCTTCTTCTTCTTCTTCTTGTTCAAAAGCTTGTCCTAATGCACCACCATATTGAAAACCTAAATAATCTTCACTACTATTTGCTGCATCTTCTTCTTCTTGTTCAATACCAGATGTATCATTAGCAATTTCTAAACTTTGTTCATTGTACTGATTCATCTGATTTTCAGCTTCCTGATCTTTTTGTTCTTCTATTTCTTGATTTGGATTTTCATATTTTTTTTCTTCTTCTTCTCTTGCAATTTTATTAGTTTCTTCATCTTCTTCTGTATATTCATCATTTTCAATCATATATTTAACAACAGAATCTACAATCATAACAGCTTGTTTTGATTCTATTTTACGAGCAACTAATGCATCATAAGCATCTTCAGGAGATTGTCCATTTTTAATTGCATTGTAAACAGATGCCATTATAAGAGAGGCTTCTTTTTGACTTTCATTACTTCCTTGAAATTGTTCGTTTTGCATTTTTATAGTTTTACTAATATATACATTATAAGATACATAAAATTTATTAATTAAATAAACATTTTAAGTTTACTTGGATCACCACCTTTTTTATAATTCATATAAAAATTTCTACCTGATCGATCACCTTCTATTTCATTAGCATTTAAAAATCTTCTTACATTTTTTCCATCAACATCTGTAGTAGATTTACTTTCCCATAAATTTCTAGCTCTAAATGCTGTTACAGGTTTACCAGTTACGGGACTAGGAAATGTAGTAGGTGCAAAATGTGCTTCTGTCATTAATTTACCAAAACCCATTTGTTCAGCAGCATAATTTACCATTCCATACAAAGCTTTTCCATAACCAACTTTATTATTAAAGTCTAAATTTTCCATCATTTTTTTAGCTTTTTCATGTGCTTCTGCTTCTGATATTGGACTATTTCTATAAACTTCATTCCAAGTATCCCTATCAATCTGAATCATTTCTCCAGTAACAATTTTTAATCTTTCTGTTAAAGCTGCTAATGCTTCATCTTTATTTTGAAACTCTAATCCAGTTAACGGATTTTTGTCATATTTCCAATTATAACCATGGTATTTAAGTTTTAATCCAGTTTGACTAATTACAACACCTTGATCCATATGACCAATTTGAATTGTTGCTATAACTTCTCCTTCTTTATTAATTATATTTTTCCAACCAACAGGTGCTTGAAGACCTTTATTTTGCATAGATAAACCATTTAGTTCACTTAAAACTTTTTCATCTGTAATGCCTTCTCGTAATGGTAAAATTTTTCTTATATAGTTAGTACCATATAAATCATATAATTTTATTTGTAAAGAACGTAATAATTTTAATTGATTTAAATCAAGTGTTTTTTGATTAGCATATAATAAATCAAAAGCTTTTTTTGTATATTTAATTGATTTATCTAAATCTTCAGTATTAATAATACTTTTAAGATCTTTTAATTTATAAATATTTTTTGTCCCTGTATCTCCATAACCTATATATGCTGAAGCATTATTCATATTTTGATCTACACCATTTTTAACTTCTTTATATATTTCTGCATCATATGCATCATCTTTCATTAAATCTTTTAAAAAATTTTTCATTTCTTTAGCATCAGTTTTTGCAACATCTGATTTCATTTCTAATTTAAAATCTTTTGCAAGACTACTATCTTTTAAAGTTTCATCAATAGTTTTATGCATACCTTGTTTCTGAGAAGAAGATCCCATATTTTGTTGTGCCAGAGTAAACTCATAACTACCTGATTCTATTGGTTTCATTTTTGAAATTATTATTTCTTGACCTGGCCTTAAGTCTGCAGTTGAACTAATTCTATTTTCTACTAATAAACTTCGTTCAGAAACATTATATTTATCAGCAAGTGATGCTAATGTTTCTCCATTTTCAAAAGTATGAGTAACAGTTTTTGGTTTATAACTGTTTATATTTCCTAAATAAGTACGTGGTGGTCCAGCAGATGTTACAACATTTGCTGAAGTCCCTCTTAAATATGGTATTACAGAATTAATTGCATCAGGAAGTAAAGGTGATATTTCTAAAGGTATTATACCTGTAGTAACATCATGTATAAAACTACCAAATTCTACTTCATTTAAATTTGGTACAGAATAATTATATCCACGACTATCAAAAGAGTCTGCAAGACTTTGAATTGCATTTTCATCTATTCCTGCTTTACTCATAAGTTTAAGCATATCTTGTCCATCTCCAACACCATTACCAATATTATTATCAACTATATATTCTTTTATAGCTTTAAATGATTCATCTATGGTATTAAAAGAAGTTTCCCATGGAGATTGAATTGATGCAGCAATACCTGAAGAATTATAACCAGGAAAAAGATTCATATTAACACTATTAGCAGCACCATTAGAAGGTATAGTTGATGGTATTATAAGTTCAGAAGGAGGAGGTCTATAACCAGTTACAGTAGGAATAAAAGAATTCATATCAGTCTCTAAATTACTATTAACAGGATCATCATATGGTCCTGATGTATTAACATGATATGCTTCATCCATTTCTTTTCTAAGAGCAGCTATTTCTTCTGCAGTTAAAGTTCCAAATTCACTAAAATCAAAATCATCTATTGCACCAAAATCTGCAGCCAATTGTGATTCACTTTCTAAATTAGCAGCAGAACGAACATTTTCTAAATTAGTAGAAGAACTAAGTGCATTTTGTGCAAGATTTCTTTCATCAGCAACTCTTGGAAGATAATCTAAAGCATTTAATCCAGGATTATCTGATACAAAATTTGGTTGTTGATAAATATTATTTGGTTTTGGCAAAGCTGGTCTTTCCATCATTTGTGGAATAGTTCTTTGAGAAACAGTACCATCTACGAAACTTTGTACAGGTTTTGATATATTATTTATATCTATTATTTCAGCATCTGTTGCAATTTTAGAATCTGTAAATTTTTGTAATGCAGAAACTTGTTGAAGAGGTTTAACTTTTGATAAAGCTTTTAAATCTCTGTATTGTTGTAAAGTTAATGGTAAGAAATTTTTAGCTTTTCCAGTATTATTTAATGTAGCTAAACCTATTGCTTCACTTACTTCACCTAATCCTAAAAAATAACTAGAAACTAATAAGCCTTCATTTATTGCTTTTCTCCAATCATTTGTTAAACCTGAAGTTACAGCTTCAGAAATATTATTTGCTAAAGGTCCTTCTACAGCTTCATAAGCACCTAATCCTACAAATCCTGCATTTAAAAGTGTACCTACTGTAGTACCTCCTATTATAGTAGGAAGAGCAGTAACAGAAGCTAATACTTCTGGTGCAGCAAGTGCTCCTACAGCTTTAAATGGAATTTCAGCTAAATTACCAAACATGTTTGAATAATTTCCTTTTGAATAATCTACATTTGCTTCAGCTGCAGATGAAAAAGGATTAACATAATTTAACATTGAATTTAAAGGACTGCTATCATATTGCAATCTTTCATTTGTAGCATCATAAAAAGGACTATTAGGGTCTCTTACAATAAATCTACTTTGAGGTATGCGTGCATTTTCTCCTGCCCAAATATCATTTTCTAAACTATTTAATGGATCTGATAAAAAGTCAGCTACATTATCAAAACCTTTTTGAATAAAATTTGTATTTTCATTATATTTTTGTTTATATATATTTATTAATTCATCTTTATATTTATATGTTGGATCACTTAATTTTTCTAATAAATAATCATCATATGAAATATTACTATCTCTAAATTTTTTATCTGAATTTATTTTTTTCATATACTCATCTTGTAGACTAAGTATAACATCAGCTCCGTTTTTTTTAATAGTTTGGTTTAGATAATCTTTCTTTTTTTTATCTATAAACATATTAATTCTTTCATCTTTACTTGCTATTGCTCCAGGAGTTGATTCATAGTCAATAGGAATTTCCATTAAACCTGGTTTTTTAAAAGGAACAAAAGGTTTAGGTTTTTCACCAATTGGAGTATATTTATTATTTTCTGAAATTTGTAGTAAAAGAGGTTTATTTTGTTCTTTAATAAGTTGTTCTTGATCTTCTTTTATCATTTGTTGGTAAAGCAATTCTCTTTGTTTAATTATTTCTGCTTGTTCTTTAGCTTGTATAGCTTTAAGTTGTTTTTGATGTTCTGCTTGCATTGCTAAACCTGCTGCTTTTGTTTTTGGATCTTCAGATTGCACTTGATCAATATAATCCTCTTTACGGTAACTTGGTTTGCCATTATTAGATTCAACTGTAACATTTTTCCATTTATCTCTAGAAGGTGTTACTTTTTTTTGAGTTTTATTTTTTTTAGGAAAAAAATCATCATTTGGAGTCCATGTTCCACCTTTTTGAAAATTTGAAGTTTTTTGCAAACCACCATATTTTTTAAATGTAGTAACAAAATTCTTTAACATTTTTGTTCCTTTTAATGCATCTTTATTTGCATCAGTTCCTTTATCAATAAATTGACCTACATTTCTAGCTCTATTAAAATATTTAAGTTTATCATATTTAGAAAAACCAGCTGCAGTAGATGTAATTTTAAATAAATTTTTAAATAATTCTACAGATTTATCATTATTCCATTTAGATTTATCTGAAAGAAGTTTAACTGTATTTGGTATATGGTTAGTTGTTGCATCATATACACTATGATATGTTAATGCTTTACCAACAGATGGTAAATAACTTATAGGTTTAAATGCAAATGCTGCTTTAGAAGCTTTCATTCCAAGACCAGCAAGACCACCACCTGGCCCTATACCATACTTTTCAGGATAAAGCATTTCAATTGATTCTAATTTAGTGTTTTCTGGTTTATACCCATCTGGCATAGGAATAGGATTCTTTTGTGAATTAATAAAATATTTATTATCAATAACAGGAGAATTTTTAAGATTTTCTTTTGCTTTTGGTGTAAAATTATCTGAGATTTTATTTGTTTTATCATGATAAGCAGTTGCATCTTTTTGTTTTTGTAAATCTTTTTCTCTTTCTTTTTTATAAAAACTTTCTAAATTATTACTTCTATTAAATGATTCAACTAAAGGTTTTTGATAATTTACTTTTGTATTGTCAGAAGAATTAGATGAAACTTTAGACATACCATCATTAACAGGTTTAGCCATTTTATCTAAAATAGCTGTCCTAGCTTTAACATCACCTTTACTTAATGGTTGATATTTACCAGACCTATTCCAATCTACTTGCCACTTACCATTTACTTTTTTGTAATTACCCTTACTTCCTTTTACTGTGTACGTACCACCATCTTGGTAATTATCTATTTCTTCTACTATGTATCCTCCTTTTCTATATTCTTCTATCTCATTTTCATCAAGATCAGTTTCTATATAATCATTACCTATTCCACCATATTGTTTTTTAGGAACATATTGTAGTCTACCCTGTTCATTTTTAATTATTCTATTTTGTTGAAAGTAGGGATCTATATTTAACTGAGAATTCATTACTTCTTTCCATGTAGTTCCATGACTCATTGGTTTAAGAAATTCACCATCAGAACCTACAGTAAACCCGTGATAACTTCCATCATCTTGTAAAGGAAAATAGTCACTATCTTGTACATCTTGAAATGACTGAGGTTTACCTGCAGTTTCCCACATACCATAAAGATTATACTGATCTGGATTACCATATTTAAAATCAGGATCTTGTAGATTAGAAGGTAATGTTTCAGAAAATGATTGAAACTGTGAGTAGTCTTTAGGTAATGTACCACCATTAGGTATACATTCTCCTGTTATTGGATCTATAACATATCCTTCAGGACAAGGATTACCTCCTTCTGCAAACTTATGAAGACCACCATCTTGAGCATGAACTAATCCTTGACCACCACATTCATGACATGTAGTAATATCTTTACCACCATCTTCAGCATCCCATTTCCAACCACACTTTTTACATGTTACTTTTTTAGTAAGCAAAGAACCACCTTCTGCATAATATTTTGAGTTAGGATCAAATACTTTATTCTTTCTAGACTTAGGTTTTGCAAATAAAAAATTTTGTGTAAAAAGTTTATTAGTTGCACTAAGACTTCTTGAGTATCCTTTAGAATTTTTTTTATTAGGCATTTTTAAAACAGCACCACCTTTACGTTTTATTGGAATTTCTCTAATTACTTTTGCTCCAGGAAGAGTATGTAAACCTGTATTTTTTTCTATAAATTTAGTTAAACCATTATTTGCTTTTAATTTTAAATCATAAACAATATTATTTGAATCAATAGTATCTGATTTTACATCTATATATGGTAAATTTTTAAAAGGTGAATATGTTCTATAACCATCTTTTTGTGGTGTCATACTTCCACCTTTCTTTTTTTTAAAATCTTCAGGTTGTTCTAACTCAGGCTGTAATCTATAATTAGTAGTAATTTCTTCTCCAGGATTTAAATTTTTTGAAGCAATTAAATATCTTTTATTACCGTTTTTTATATTATTTGCTGTAGGATTTTTTTCACTATGATTATGATTACTACCTATTTCTTTTGTAGGTTGTCCATCAACATGAGCTAATCCAATTACCTCACCTTTTTTAAAAAATGCATTAGTAAATAAACCTTTACCAGCTCCTTTTATACTAGATTGTTTTGTTATATATTTTTTCATCATCTTGGGGATATTTGAATTTTTGCATCAAACACTTTAATTATCATATTAACATCATTTACAACTCCAACAGGTGCTGCATTTCTTGTTAAATTTAAAAAATTTAAATAACTTCTAAACTTTTTTCTTTGTAATTGTGGTTTAGCATAATTTAAATTTGTAGAATTTAATGTTTTTTTATAACCACTAGCATCTGTTATCCATATATTTCTTTCAATATAATTTCCAGACAATACAGTTGTACCAGGAACTAATGGTCCTAATGGTGGATAACCTGAACCTAAAGGAAATTCACCACGGTCTGCAGTAATATCCCAAAATTGGTTAAATCTATATTTACTTTCTTCTTTAGAAAACAATATGTCATAAGAAGCAAAGTTTGTTGTATTTAACTTAGGATAATCTAAACTTAAAGTTACATTATTTTTAGGAAATATGTTTAAGTTTAAATATCCAGAAACTTGTTCATTATTAAATACAACTACTTTATCAAAGTTATAATCTAAAATTTTAAATTGGTCAACACAGTTTATACTAGATCTTTTATAACATTCTAATATATATTCAAATGATCTTATAGTAGTTACTGTTTGTCCAGTAATGTGAGGAAATTCAATTTCAAAAGGATATGGTGTATCATAATAATTACAAAAGTTATTACATATAAAATTATGTTTCCATATTGTATTTTGTTTACCTAAGTCTCCGGTTGTTAAAAAATTATTTTTAGTTCCCATAGTTAAACTAGGATGCCAATCATGAAATGAAATCCAAGTTTGTGTTTTAGGATCATAACTTACTGTCCAAGAAGCATCTTCAAATAACAAAGGATCTCCTAATAAATATCTTCCTTGTCCATTTAATGTAAAATAATCTCCTCTACCATTATTATTACCATAAGTAATTAAAGGTACGTAAGCAACTATACCAGGTGATTTTGGAATTGGATCTGTATCTTTTCTTAATCTATAATCTTTTTTAGTAAAATACAACATTCCGTTTTCACTATCATACATTGATTGACAACCAATACCTGCTACTGGATTATCTTGATATGGATAATCTGGGAAATCTTCAGTAAGTTTATATGGTAAAAATAAATTAAACCACCACTTTAATCCTGAAGCTGATATTTCTTGTAGTCCTTGACCATAAGTAAAAACCTTACCTTGAGTTTGTGAAATATAAAATATACCAACAGGAGTAGATATAACTGACAATCTATTTTGTGATGAACCATATTCATATGATTTATCTGCATTTGTTACAGCTTGTCCAGGTTGTGTAAATAATCCTCCATCTCCAATAGTAAGTTTTGTTCCTAAATCAGTTTGTAACTGATCAGTGCCTTGAAACATTAATGGACTATCATTTTTAAATGTAATTAATATACCACTTTTATTTATACTTTTTACTCCACTAACTTGAGATTTAAATTCTTTATAATTATTTGCTAAATATATAAACCAACTATCTTTAAATGATTCATTTTGTTGAGGTAAAGAATAATATATTCTATCGGGATAATATGTATAACAAAGTTGTGATACTTTTGGATCATAATATCTACTTTGTAAACTACCTTGTGAATAAAATTGATTAAGAGCTTTAGAAATACTTAAAGAATAATCATATCTATATCTATTTCCTCTAGTTATAATTGCAGGATTAATATTAAACATACGTGCGGTATCAGTATATCTATAAGGATCATAATGTTTTTCACCTTCTTCTTCTCCTTGAATTCTAAAATCAACTAATACATCACTTTCTACAAAAAAATCTCTAACACTAGAATTAGATAAATAAAAATTACAGTCATCTACAGAAAAAGAAGTAGGACCTGCATTATAAGTCCCTTCATCATCATCACCATAACCATAATTAGCAAAATCCATTTGATAAAATCCTCTTGGAAATCTCCCTGTACCTGGTTGAGCAGTACCTGAAAGAGCAGGACCAAGATTTGCAAAAGATGGTGGTGATATTTGACTTGCATTATATTCAATACTGTTTACAAAAAATCTAGCTGCAGGAATCATATTATATAAAGTATAATTATATTCATAACCATCAGGTTGTTGCCATAACCAATCATAAAAATAAAAGAAAGTATTTTTTTCAGTATATCTATTTATAAAAGTATCTCCTCCAAAAAATATAGGAGTTTCAGATAACCTTAACCATATTAAATCACCAGATAGACCAGTAACAGGATTAAATATTGTAGGACATATTCTTGCAGGATCATCAATAATAAAATTATTTTCTGGTAAAGGACTTCCAACTACCGGTAGTATATTAAAATTCATTTTTTGTTCACATGGTGTAATAGGTATTTGTTTAATGCTATCTAATTGTCCATACTGATTTCTTAATCTTACTTTTATACCTGCGTAATGACTTGCAATTTTTCTATTATATATTATATCTAAATTATTAAAATTAGGTAATCCATCAACAGAAGAATTAATTAAGATTTCAGTTTGTAATAATGTCCCTAATGTAACTAATGAATTATCATCATTAATAAATGTAGGACCATCTGTAATAGCTCTACCTGTTTCAGTTCTTAAAACAACTGAGTCAGATCTTTTTAAATTGTTAATACTATATGATTGAAAAACATTACTACTATCTTCATATAAAGGCATATCTTGTATAGTATCTCTAATATAAAAAGCATCTTCTATACTGTATCTAAAAATATTTGCAAAAGGTTCCGGAATAAAATTCCCATAAAAACCATAAGATATACTTTGTAAAGCATATTGTTTATAACTTATAAATAATAAAATTAATTTTTGAGCAGCAGTTGCACCTTCTGAAAAATAAAATACAAATTTACCAATTCCATTCCATAAATCAGCTGCTACTGATCCAATTGCTTGTTTATCACCTAGTTCAGAAGTATATTTTGTTTCTATAAATTTACCACCTCTTAATTTTAATGTTCTATCATTGTGATTTTTTGATATATTATCAATAGTACCAACATTTATAGGATTTAGTACTGCTCCTAAACCACCAGGAGCAGTAAAATAAGCAGCCATAGCAAGAGCATACGTTTCATTAAAAGCTTGCATATTAGTAGGAGTAGGAAGATCATCTCCTACTTCTGTAAAATCATTAGCACCTGAACCTGTACCACTAGGTCCATCACCAGTATCAACAGTATTATTACCGCTTTGTTTTGTATTAAAAGATAAATAACTATTAAAATTAGAACCACCATCTCTTTCTTTAACTTTTTGAGTTACAACAGTATGATCCATTCCACCAGAAGTTATTTCTTTTGATGTTCTTCCTAATGCAGATAATATAGCTTCTATAATACCACCTATAATCATTACAGTAGCTGCAAAATTACTTAATAATTTAAATTGTGGATGATCACTTGGAGTAAGAAATTGTTGTTGAGATGTTCCTTTTAATTGACCATATAGTTTTAATTCAGTTACTGATAAAAAAGGTGTTCTAAACATTGTATCAGGTGAATGAAAAGTCATAATATCTTCTGGTACTGTTTGATCTATTATTGCATCACCTTGTTCTTGCGGACCAAGTCCTACTGGTATTCTAATATATGGATCATTATAATTAATAACATGTGGTCCTAATGCTCCTGTACCTGAACCACTTGGTGGCATAATTGTATTAAAAGGATAATTAGGATATAAACCTGTTGATTTATTTGCAGCTGCAGAACCTTTTATTTCAAATGTTCTAAGATTATTTAACATACCTTTTGCAATAATAGATTTGTTACCTTCTCTTGAACCTCTTAATATTTCATAACCAACAATACCAGGAATATCATTTCCATCATTATCTTTTGGATAAATAATATTTTTAAAATAAACTGCCATTAATCTAATTTGATTATCATTATTTTGAATTGCAGTATTAGGATTTGCTCTAAAATGATATGTTAATTGTGATAAAGCATTATCTGGAAATTTATGATGTCTTATAAATTGACCACATAAATCATATACAGTACTAGGTGTTGGTAAATTATTAGTTTGAGGAACATCTGTCCAACATTGTGAACTTGAGTTCCATATATCAGCTTTGTTATCTGGATATTTTTCAGTTGATTGCCAAAATCCCATATCTCCAGTTGCAAGTACTACACCACCATCAGGTAAAATAGTACCTGGTGTTGTTAATTCTGAAGCAGTATTATATACTTCAAATACTTTATCATCAGGTGTTAAACTATTTATATTTGTTGCAACAGCATTACTTAATGGTTCTACTTCACTAAGAAAATTTAAATAAGGAGCTATTGGTGCTCTTCCAGGAATATGATATGAAGAAGATTTATCTCCTGTATCATAAACCCATCTAATAAAAAAAGTATATACTTCATCTCTTAAGTAAGAACCTTTACCTCCACCTTTAACATAATAGTTTCCAGGATATTCAACTGAAGCCCAGTGAGCTGTAATTAAATTTGCTAAAGGTTGATAATTAAAATCAAGTTTTGAAGTAGGACCTACTCTTAATAAATAATTATTTACTTCTGATATTTGATTTGATTTTTCAAAAATAGGAGTTTGTATTGGTAAAAATTCTATTGGAACTGCAATTAAATCTTCTTTAATTTGATCTAATTCAATTACTGTAGTTTTAGTAGAATAAAAACCAATTTGTCTAGCAATAGTACCTTGATTAACACATTGCACAACAACTAAAACAAATTCATCAAAATTTTCTGAATCTGCATTTACTGCAATTCTAATAGCTCCTTCTACATCACTAGGTGACCATATAGGTTGTGTATTACTTTGAGAAAAATAATCAGTTACTTTTTGACCTTTAATAGCATATGCTATACATGCATAGTATGTTCCATTTCTTAATGTACCTCCAGAACTTCCTAAAGTTACATTAAGACAAGGTGTAGTCATAAATCTTGCTAATCTAATTTTATCACAATCTAATACATTTGAATCAACACAAAATTCACAACCATTAATGTCTATTGGACAAGGTAAAAATGGAAGCCATTGTACTCCAGGCCATAATTGTGAATCTACACCATTAGTATAATAATTTACAAGTGCTGGTGCTGAAGAAGAACCTTGATATGTATATGATGTTGGTATCCAAGTTTGAGGATCACCAATATTTAAATATCTATCAGGATTTAAACCATCAGCCCAATATACTTGCCAAGTACAATCTTCTTTTTCTCTTGATGTTCCTGATATTAAAAATCTTTTATCAAAGCCTAAACAAGCATCTTGTACAATTGGTTGATATATACATCTGTTTTCTTGTAATAAACCAATTTCAGACATAATAGGTCTTCCTGTATTATCATGACCTGCTGTATATATAATCCATTTATCAGAAAATAAATAAATACAACCTATTATGTATTTATCTACAGCAGCTGCAAGCATGGTTGCACCTGTTACTGCACATAAAAAATTTGATGCTTCATTTGATAATGTACCTAAGTCACCTTCAGAAGTATTATTAACAGCATTGCGGGCATGTGTCCACATTCCGTCATTTACAAATGTTGGGTCTGAATCTTTATTTAAACCTTTAACAAATGTATGAATTATATTTTGTTCTGAATTTTGTGACTCTGCCATTTTTTAAATAACTCTTGTATTTCTAAAACTTCTAGGATGTTCATTATTTGGTCTATGACTTGTAAACATATCATAATATTTACTATGCATAGCTCTTCTATTTGTCCACCAAATTTCTTCAAGCTCACTAAAGTTTGGAGTATTAACTAAACTAAGTGCTTGATTTCTAGCAGCTTTTAATCTACTTTCTATTAACTGCATTCTTTGTGAAACATCTTCTCCATTCATTAATAAGTTTTCAAGGATTCTTGATTTAAATGCATATTCATAATATTCATTTATAAGATCATGATCAGGAACTAATAAGTTTCCATTATCATCTTCCATAGCTCCTTGATAATTTAAATAAACTTTACATGTGTCTAGTGTAGTAAATAAGAAACCACCTTTTATCCAACCTTCATCT
>Ga0208951_1000095_pt1 | contig 35291 bp, 37 predicted proteins | sample GreLakmeMI27MSRF_FD_187702 | JGI IMG/M metagenome (GOLD analysis project Ga0208951, IMG submission 187702) | Freshwater lentic microbial communities from great Laurentian Lakes, MI, USA - Great Lakes metaG MI27MSRF (SPAdes) | ecosystem: Environmental > Aquatic > Freshwater > Lake | place: Great...
ATCGTTGACCGCGCGTTGACCTAGCCTGGGGCGCTCCTCTCAGAGCCCGTGGAGTTCATGGCTGCCTATCTCCAGGCCAAGGCTGCCGCCGCACGCGCGGACGCGGCTGCCGCAGCTGAGGGACCCGTGGCTGAGGCTGTTGTGACGGAGGCGCTGGATGAGGAACTTCAGCTGTTAGAGGACCTCGCCCCGCGCGCCGCCAGCGCCTGCGGCGCGCGCGCCAGCACCGGCAGCGCCAGCGGCTCCGTGCGCGCGAGCACGCCGCGGCTGAGCCTGGGCGCGCGTCCTGACACCGCGACTCCTCGCGCCGCCGCCGTCGCGGCGCTCGTCAGCGAGGCGGTGGAGGCGGTCATGGCGCGCAACAGCGGCTGCGAGGAGCCCGCGGCGGTGGAGGCGACGGAGTCACAGGCGGAGGAGGGCACCTCGGCGGCGGCGGAGGCGGAGACGGAGGGGCCGGCGGCCGCGGAGGAGCAGCCTGCACCCGTTGTGGCGGGGGAGACCGCGGATGCGCCTGAGGAGGAGACCGCCGCTGTTGTTGTTGCGCTGGACGAGACGGCTGCAGCGGAGGTCGCGCCGGAGGTAGCGGAGCCTGCGCCCGCCGCGGCTGCGCCCGAGGCCGAGGCGGCGCCTGAGGTGGCTGAGGCTGAGGCTGTCACAGCGTGAGCTCTCGCCAGTTGCGGTGTAAAAGCACTGTAGATTCTCTTCCTTCATTGCTTCTTTGTGGCATCACTCGCGTGCGCGGCGCTCCAGGTACCGCTCCCAGCGGCTGTGGTTCAGCTCGCCAAAGTCGCGCAGATCTGCGATGGCCAATAGGTAGTGCGTGAGCCGCTCCAGCTCGTGGTCCGTGGCGCGCGACACGTGCGCCTGGCGGAAGGGGCGAATCTTGAGCCCGTTTTGCGGGTTCAGCACGAAATTGCGGCCCAGGTCGTCGAACATGATGGTGTTGCCCTTGTGGTACCACTCACCGTAGACCGCCCAGAGATAACCCAGCGGCTTACAGTCGAAGACGCCGTACTTTGGCAGCGGGCCGACGGTCACCATCGACGCGTGGTCAACCAGCGCGGTGATGCGGTAGTTTTGGTTAGTGGTGACGCCCAGCTGAGTACAGTTGTGAAGGCACGCAAACTGAGCGTTGCTAGGCGTCGCGACGCGCCTCACGCATCTTCACCTCCACCCACTTCATGTTGGTTGCAGACCAAATGACTATGTCTGCAACGCTGGGTTCGTTAACTAGAAAGGCACCCAACGCAGAGACGCACCGTAAAACGCGTACGCGGCAGCCAGGAACTCGTGAAGGTGCGGCCGCGCCAGCTCCTGCGGCGTCTCAGCAGTGCTGCGGTGGTCGAACAGCGTGTAGTCGATGTCCAGAACCAACAGGTGCTTGCCGGCACGCGGTGCGTTCAGCGCTACGTGCTTCGCGGCCGCCACGCGCTTCGCCAGCTTGGCCACGTTGTCTGGCTGCTCGCAAAGGTCCACAGGCACGTCATGCAGTCCTACGTCCAAGTCGTCAAGCACCGGAGGTGCGTGCGCTGCGGAGGCGTCCAGCGCCGCAACGGAGGCTTCGGGCTGTCCCATCAGCATGAGTCCACCCTTAGGGAGCGTGAGCGCCGAGAGCAAGCTGTCGTCTGCGAAGGTGGAAGGCTTGGCGCCCAACAGCTTCTGCCGCGACTCCGGCACCTGAGTCGCTTCTGCCAGCGCCCGCTTCAGCAATGCAACCGTCGGCGGCGGCTCCAGGGGCAGCTGGACCTCCAAGGCCCGCCCCTGCCACTTGACAAACACGCTCAGCATGGCGAGGTCGGAGCCAGTCTCCTCCCTGCGAGCTCTAATCTCTTGCTCGCACGTATATCATATAGGCAAGAAAGGCCACCGGAGGGCGCCGCGTTAGTTGCTATCGTCGGTTGAACAAAATAGAACGCGCAGTCGCGCACGACGATCACTCCGTCTCCCTCGCCATGTCTACGCTCCTCGCCGCCGCGCCCGCGGCTGCTCTGCGTTGCAGGCAGACGTCTCGCGTGCGCAGCCGCTGCAGCGCCGCCGCGCCAGTTGTGCGGGGCCCCAGCGGTCGCCGTTCCTCGGTGCAGCTGCGCGCTGCCCCCGCGCTCTCCGCCCTTGCCGCCCCCCGCTCCGTCGCGCGGCGTGCTCGCCGCAGCTCCGCGCGCGCTCAGGCCGCTGCGGCGGAGGGCGAGGCTGCTGGTGAGTTGCACGAGTCGCGGCTGTTTACCCCACCCGCGCTCACCCTCGTGCTGCTCCCCCCCAGACTCCTCCAGCCTCTCCTCCACCCTATACCTGGGCCTGCTGTTCGGGCTTTGGTACGCGGCCAACATCTTCTTCAACATTTGGAACAAGCAGGTGCTGAAGGCCTATGCCTTCCCTATCACCGGCACCTTCGTCCAGTTCGGCATCGGCCTTTGCATCGCCTGCGCCATGTGGCTGCTGCGCATCAAGGAGGCGCCCAAGGCACGAACGCGCGCCAGGGTGCTGCGCGGCGGCGCGTCGCAGGCCGGGCCTCGGAAAGCCCTCTGGGACGATACAGCTGTGTCAGCCTACTGAGCTGCGTCGTTGGTCCTCGCAGGTGGACAAGGACGTGCTTTTGGGCGTCCTGCCGCTGGCTGCGGTGCACACGCTGGGCAACCTGTTGACCAACGTCAGCCTGAGCGCCGTCTCCGTATCTTTCACGCATACCATCAAGGCCATGGAGCCCTTCTTCTCCGTCGTGCTCTCCTGGGCCTTCCTGGGATCCACGCCCACACTCGCAATGGTGGCCTCGCTGCTGCCCATCGTGGCGGGCGTGGCACTGGCCTCTTTCTCGGTGCGCCCCGCTGGCTGTGCGCTTGCGGCGGGCGCGTGACGCCACATGCGGCGCAGGAGCCCACGTTCAACTGGGGCGGCTTTGCGGCGGCCATGGGCAGCAACCTCACCTTCCAGTCGCGCAACGTGCTCTCCAAGAAGCTCATGGGCGGCGCCAAGGGCATCAAGAAGGTGCGCTCTCGCGCTGTGTGTATGCGCGGCTGTGTGCTCACGCGTGGCGTGGCGTGCGTAGGGCTCCATCGACAACATCAACCTCTTCTCGCTCATCACCATCGCCTCCTTCTTCCTCACAATCCCCGTGGTGCTGCTCACGGAGGGCGTGCGCTTCACGCCCGCAGCCATGGCCACTGCTGGGGTGAACATCGAGCAGGCGCGAGAGCGAGTCGCTCCTCTGCGCTTTCGCCTCGCTCACGCTCGTCCCTGCGCCCGCCCCAGATCGTGCAGCGCACCCTGCTGGCGGGTCTGTGCTTCCACGGCTACCAGCAGGTGTCTTACATGATCCTGCAGCGCGTCTCTCCGGTGACGCACTCGGTGGGCAACTGCGTCAAGCGCGTCATCGTCATCGTGTCGTCCGTCCTCTTCTTCCGCACGCCCGTGAGGTGCGCCGCGCCGGCGGCTGCCCGCTGCCCGCTGCTGACGCCTGCTCTGCGCGCTGCAGCCCGATCAATGCGGCGGGCACCGCCATTGCGCTGGCGGGCGTGTTCCTCTACTCCCGCGTCACCGCATCCAAGGGCAAGAAGAGCGAATGAGCTGCGCATAGGGCCCGGGCAGAGAAATACGAAGACTCTCCTGCGTCACTGTTCGGAACTGTCATCCGAGCGTCGGTCGGGGTCGCGTTCCAGCGTTTGCCGTTTGGGCGTTTGGTGATTCGTCATATCTTCTGTTTCAGTCTCGAGTCACCTCCGCACTTTCCATGCGGAGTGCGCAAGCCGCGTCAGGCCGCCCGTTCGCCACCATGTTGCCCGTGCGGCGCGTGTTGTCCCGAGCGCAGCGTGCTGGCCAGGCACTGCGCCACGCCGCCGCCGCCCCGCAGCCGGCGCCGTGCGCGGCCCGCCCCTCCCAGCTGCCCGCCTGGGCGCTGTGCGCGCCCGCTGGCTCGCGGCTGGCTGGCGGCGCGCGCTGCCTGGGCTCTTCGGCAGCGGCTGCTGCGCTCGCCCCCGCGCCCCGCCCCGCGCCCGGCCCCTCCATCGGCGCCGCCGCCGCGTGGCTCTCCTTCCTGGAGCACCTGCACGCAGGGGGCTACTTCGCCGCGCCGTCGGGCGCGCAGGAGGCCTCAGACGGCGCAGATGGCGGCGCCGCTGCCGCCGCCCCGGGCCTCGTGCCCCGCTTCGGCAGCGCGGGCGACCACAAGCGCGCCGTGCTGGCCCACGCGCGCGAGCGGGAGGGCGCGCTGCGGTCGCTGCCCGCCTCTGCGCTGCGCGCCCTGGCAGCCGCCGAGCTGCCCCAGGCTGTCCTGGACGCCCCCTTCGGCGGCCGCAAGACCGTCAACGCGGTCAAGCGCCTGCGCGCCGCGCTGCAGGTTGCCACGCCCAAAGGCTGCGCCTGCGCGCGCCACGGACACCCGGCGCAGGGCGACGCCGCGCTTCCGGATGCTGTGCGCCTGCTGCTCTGCTGGGCCACAACCGCGCTCCCGCCCCACGTGGTCCCTCCTGCGGCCGCCATGGAGGCGCTGCTGGCGGCGCTGACGGTCACCCCCGCCGGCGCAGGCGGGGCTGCCCAGGGAGGTCCTCTCCTGCTCCCAGCGCAGAAGGCTGACGACGCGGTCAGGGCGCTCACGGACGCCGCCATGCGCAGCTCGGCGTCGGAGCGCGCCTTCGAGCGCAAGCGCTTCGAGCGCCGCGCGCTCAGCTCCAGCAGCACTGCCGTCCCCTACTGGGAGCAGCGCCCGCAGTCGCCGCGGCCGCGAGGCAGCCCGGCGGACGCACCGCGCGGCGCGAGGCAGCCGCTGAGGCGATTGGCGGACGGCGCGCCGCCGCGGCGCAGGGTGGAGGAGATTGAGGACGAGGCCAGAGAGTTGCCCCGGTTGCCGGCGGCGCGGGAGCCGTCGCCCCGCCGCACAGAGGAGGGGTTTACTGAGAGCTTCCTGGACGGCCCGGCGGAGGGGGATGAGCCGCCGCTGTCAGCAGGCGCGACGACGCCGCCCTCTGCCGCCCCGCGACGGCTCTTCGACTCCGCCTCCATCAAGCGCAGGCGCGGCGCATCGGCAGCGCCGCCGCCGCCGCCGCCGCCGCCGCCGCCGCCGCGCATCTCCCAGCAGGAGGTGGAGGCGGAGGCTACGCCGGCGGTGCTGCGGCGCACCCCCCGCGTGCCTCGCGCTCCCCTCCCGCGCGACGGGGCCGCTGCTGCGCCCGCGCTGAGGCGGCTGGGTGGGGGAGGGGGTGGGGGTGCACGCGCAGAGCCGGATGCCTGGTCGCCCTCTGGGGTGGACGCATCGCTCTGGGACGGCCTGCCCAAGTGAGAGACAACGCTGCGTGGCTGTGCATCCAAGAACACGTCGCGCGTTCAGTCTCTCTCCAGCAGTTTCTCCTCTCTCACTCACTGTCACTCGGTCCACTCCCCGGCGGCGCTGGTCAGCACACGTGCATGGCCGCCGCCCTTGCTTTGGCCCTGTCCACCAGCGTGCGTCGCATGAACGCCGCCGTGGCTTGCGCGCCCTGCTGCGCAGCCTCCAGCAGGCGCGGCAGCGCCTCCAGCGAGCACCGCGCACCCTCCTGCAGCAGCAGCGGCAGCGTCTGCGTGGCCGGCAGCAGCGCGAGGCAGAGCTGGGAGACCCCCTGGCCCTCCTCTGCGCGCGAGGGGTCCACGCAGGGACACCCGTCGAGCAGCGCGGCGCACGCGGCGCCGCACGTGTCGCGCAGCGGCACCCCCGCGTCCGCCAGCGCCAGCAGCGCCGCGTTGAGCGCCGCGGCGCGGGCGGAGCCGTCCGCGCTGAGCAGCGTGAGGGTGACGAGCAGCGAGGAGCGCGGCAGCAGCTCGCTCAGCACCACAGCCTCCAGGCAGCCCCTCACCTGCTGAGACCACTCCGTGGCGCGACGGTCGCGCCGCGGACCGCGACGCGCCTCGCCCGTGGCGAACGCAGCCTGGGGAAGGCGCGCGGAGGGTGGCTCAGCCGCCGACGAGGTGCAGCGCTCACACAGCCCGGGCCACGCACAAACGTAAAGTCCACGCGGATCACGCAGCGGTCGTGCTGGGCGTCGCCCCGCTGCGGCACCTCGCGCGGGCCGTAGACGGCCGCCAGCACCTTTGTTGCGCCAGAGTCGAGCAGCGCAGAGCCGTCGGCGTCGCCCAGCACGCCCAGACGACAGCGCAGCCGCCGTAGCTCGCCCGCGCGCCGACCGTCTTGACGCAGGCCCTCTGCGGGACAGTGCGTCAGAGACGCGTCCAGCCACCGGAGCACCATCACGTGGCCTGTCTGCAGTACGCTGGGGTCGCACCTGCAGTGACGAGCTCCATTGCAACGCAGCACGAACGGCGACGCGCACGCGTATGGCAGGGCGACAGAATGACGTGGCGGGAGGGCCACCTGACTGGCTGGTGGGAGGCTGGTCAACTAGCTCCCCCTTCGCGTGGTAGTTGTAACAGCGATGGCGCAGGGCAGCGACCTCTGCGGCGCCGCTGAAGGCACCGCCGAGCAGCTGTGCGACCCGCTGTGGTGTGTGCGGGACAGCGCGAGCTTCATCACCTCGGCCGCTACACACGTCAAAGTCGACCAAGCTGCGGTGCAGGCGGTGGCGCTGCACTGGAAGCAGTCGGGCTTGCTGAACAACAGACCTCCGTTCGACCGCAAGCTGCACTTCGTACGTGGTAGGCATGTTGCGCATCGCCCAGCGCTGACCGCCGGCCCCGGCGTGCCCCCTTGCCCGCGCCGCAGGTTGACGAGACTGACGTTGCGCTGACAGTGCAGTACTTGTTCTTCGTGGACGCGCTCAACTTCTGCTTCTGGCCTGACGAGGAGGGGGGGACAGGCGAGCACAGTGCTCTCTCGTGCACTTGGCGACTCGCTCACTCCCCTCCCCAGACCCGTTCGAGTATCACCACCTGGCGGGCGGCCTGAAGGCTGCGCTGGAGGCTGACCGGCACGCGCTGGACTGCAGTCGGCTGGTCAAGCTGGACGGCCCCGGGCTGCGAGCGCTCCTGCGCTGGCCCCGCCCGCTGCCGCTGGAGCAGGAGCGCGCGCGCGTGCTGCGCCAGACCGCCGGCGGGCTGCGGCGCCACTTCGGAGGAAAGGCGATGCAGCTGGTGGAGACAGCGCGTGGCTCAGCCTCCACGCTCGTGGAACTCCTCCTGGGCGCCTGCCCAGCCTTCAGAGATACGGCCGTCTATCGGGGCCGTCAGGTGAGCTTCCTCAAGCGGGCGCAGATCTTCGTCGGGGACCTGTACGGAGCCTTTGACGGAAAGGGCGCGGGTGCCTTCAAGGACATCGACAAGCTCACCATGTTCGCGGACTACCGCGTCCCGGTCGTGCTCCGCCAACTAGGCATCCTGCGCTACTCGCCCCAGCTGGCGGCGGCTGTGGACGCGCGCCAGGAGCTGCTCCCCGCCAGCGAGGAGGAGCAGGAGATCCGAGCGCTCAGCATCATGGCCGTCGAGGCGCTCCGAACAGCGCTGCTGGCGCTGGGCGAGCAGGAGGACAAGGTGAACAGCGTGCTGCTCGACTGGTGCCTGTGGGAGATTGGCGAGGCGAGCATCGCTTTGTCGCCGCCGCACCACCGCACGCGCACGTGCTTCTACTAGCCGCTTGCGCGTGTCATAATTACCCTGGAGCGCCCGCAGAAGAACCGGGCAGGCTCACGCTTGTCACTTCAAGGGGCGCCTCCCTCGGCCGCGACCCCGCCCGCCCCCGAAGCGGCCGCCAGGCCGGCCCCTTCCGCCGCGCCCGCCGCCTCGCTCCTCGCGCTCCTGCTCCGCCTGGCGCCGCGCGCGCCCCGCGCCTCTCTTGGTGGTGCCCAGGGCGGCGGCGCGGGCGGAGCCGGGCGAGGCCGCCGTGCGGCGCTCAAAGGGGTTGGAGGCGCCATCTTCTTCCCCGCCCTCGCCGGGCGCGCCCCGCGGCGCGCGCACCCGCTTGCTCTTGCCGCGGTCGTACTCCTCGTCCCAGCCGTCCTTCACCTTGCGCTTGAAGGCTGGGCGCTGGGCGCGCAGCAGCGCGTCCGCAGCCTCAGTCAGGGGTGCCGCCAGCCCCTCCCACCGCTCCACGCCATCCACCCCGTACGCGCTGTAGCGCCGAGGGTAGCTCAGCGCACAGCGCAGCGCCTCCGCGTCGTCGACCGGTGGCGCAAGTGCGGACGCGGGCGCGGGCGCGACTGCGAGCGCTGAGGAGGCGTGCGGCGTGCGCGCTGCACCAGCCTTGGCCGCGGCGACGGGTGCCCTGGGCGCCATCGCCTGCGCCGGTGCGGCCAGGGGCGGCGCGGGCGCAGCCTGCACTCCCGCGCGCCTGCTGCGGCGCTCCTGCTGCCTGAGAGCAGGGAGCAGGCCTGAGAGCAGGTGGCGCATGCCCAGCTCGCGCGCCGACGCGGCTCGCAGCCTGCGGGCGGGCGGCGACGCGGCAGCCGCCGCCCCCTTGCGCGGCGACAGCGCAGCGGCGGCCTGGGCGAGGCGGGAGCGCAGGACGCGCGGGCCCGCCAGGCGCGCCGCGCGGGGCAGCGGCTCCGCCGCAGCCTCCGGCAGCGCGGCGTCCATCCACCTCCGCGACTGGCTCTTGCCCGCAGGCGCCGCCGCCGGAGCTGCCGCCAGCGCCGCCGCCCGCGCCTGCTTGGGGAGGGCAACGGGTGCAGGCGCGCCAGCCGTGTGCGCGGCGAGGGTTCGCGTGTAGAACAGCATGTAGGCTCGCTGCTGCAGCACCGTCTTCTCGCTGACGCTGCGCACCGTCTCGTCGTCCATGAGGAACCAGGCGCCGGCTGGGGAGCGCACAAAGGAGAAGTAGTGCCCGCTGTGCGTGCTGCGGCCCGAGTGCACCAGCACGCCCGTCAGGCGGTACGCGTACGACTCTTGGACGCAGGGGAAGGACATGAAGGGCCGCAGGTCCAGCACCGGGGTGAAGTCAACCTGGAGGGGCGGGCAACCGGAGTGAGCAGGGGCGCTGGGTGGCCCGCACAGACAGCAGCTACACGCCTGCTTGTTGATCTTCGCCCCAAAGCCGCCGTACTCGAAGCGCTTGAGCTGCAGGGTGAGCACGTTTGGGGCTTTCTCGATGGAGAAGCGCTTGGTGGCTCGCACTTTCTTCTTGGTGCGGTCGCACCGGTATCTGTTGATGAAAGGGGTTGAGAGCGTCAGCGCGGAGCGCGCCCCGCACCCGATGCACGCACGCACTTGTTGTCCCCGTCCAACACCTCGACAGCGCAGAAGCGTGCGAGCGCCTTCTCCACGCTCGCGGCACGCGTAATCTCCAGCGACAGGTCCAAGAACGGGTCGTACGTGTAACTCGCCTTGCCGCTGCAGCAACCGCACAACAGCTGGCTGCGCAGCTGCCCGCCGAAGATGCGCGACACAAAGCTGGTGGCTGCCAGCTCGGGCGCCAGCTTGCGCCCGCCAACGCACGCAGCCTGCATCGCCTCAACTAGGTAGCGCGTGAACTCGTGCGCATCCTCCTGTCGTCCGATGCGGAAGGCGCGCCCAATCTGCTTGATGTTCTTCACCATGGTGAGAGGCGATAGCACGCGCCCCGACCCCGCCAAAGCGGCGCGGATGTGCTCGCCCATTACGAACAGCGCGGAAAAGCCGTTGCCCTTCTGCGAAGGCGGGGCGCGTGAGCAGCGGGGGCGACGGGAGCCCAGCAGCCGACGCGTGCCTTGTGTTTTATGTGCTCTCCCGCCAGCGCGAAGTTGGCCAGCGGCGGCAGATATGTCAGGCACTGCAGCGTGGCGTTGAGGAAACAGGTGTTGCCCAGGTTGTGGAGACCCGCGCCCATCTGAGAGGGGTGACGGGGAAGGGTTTGTAGGGGTGCCGCTGTCAGCCATAGTTGGGCGGGTTGGGCGGCACGTGCGTGCGCCTGCACCTGGCAGCTGCTGGTCCACGCCATACGGAGAGAGGACTCCGCAAAGAGCTCGGCCTGAGGCGGACAGGCATGCCTCAGCACTCCGCCGTCGAGCGTCTGCTCAGCACAGCAGCGCCGGCCAGCCGGAGCTGAGACGCGCCTGCGGCTTCACCCGCCGCGGCGCAGCCTCCTCCTCCTCCTCCGACTCCGCCTCGGCCTGGCGCTGCTTGGAGGCGGCAGCCGCCTGGGGAGCGTGTGCCTGCGTGAGCCTCGGCGAGGCGCAGCAGGTGGCGCTGCGCTCGCCTTCGGGTTAAGAGGCACCAGGCGCGTGGCTCCGGAGGCGAGGCCGTTGGAGTCAGGGCGTCTGTCACGCAGCAGGCCGCACATGCGTCAGAACCTCACACCTCGCGCAGCGCGTGGGGCCACGCACCGCGCGGCCACGAACGCTATGCGTCGACTCACGCCGCCAGCCTCGCTGCGGAGCGCGTCGTCTACTCTGCGCGTGCCGCCGCCCGCAGCCGCGCTGCCCCGTTGCTGTTTTTCCCCCCCCTCTCTCTCCTTGGGCTTCATCGCGGCCACACGCAGAAATGAAGACACAGCAGGCGGGAGGGAAGGCGGGAGGGGTAGATTTGCGTTTCCCGCGAGGCGCGAGCCGTACAATTGCCGCACGTTGCAAATGTAACTGTGAACGCGCGTTTGTTCTGACCATCTTCTGACCATCGGCCAGCAGGTAGCCCTTTCTCTCCTCCCTCCTCCCTCCGCCTCCTATCCTCCTTTCCAAATGGCGTGCACTGCTTCCCTCCGCCTGACCCCGGCCCGCCCCGCCGGCCTGTCTGCACCTGCCCGCCGCGCCGCGCCCCTGCGCGTGGCTCGCGGTGTCGTCACCCGCGCCGGCAACATCGTCGAGACCGCGGTGGCGGCTGGCAACTTCAAGACGCTGGTCACTGCTCTCACCGCGGCGGGTGCGTTAGGGCCCTGATACTGCGCGTGGCACCACAATTGACAGATAGCACCACGCCTCGATCTCGCGCTGCGGCCGGTCGCACAACGCCGCCTGGCACAGCCAGTCACCCCGCTGAGGCACTGCACTGCGGGGAAGCTGCCTGGGTGCTGTTGCGCGGCGTGTGGGTGCTGACGCTTTTCCGCGTGTGTGTGGCGCCAGGCCTGGCCGACACCCTCAAGTCTGGCAACTACACCGTCTTCGCGCCCACCGACGCGGCGTTCGCCAAGCTCCCCGCCGGCACTGTGGAGGCCCTGCTGAAGGACACCACCCGCCTGAAGGAGATCCTGTGAGTCACACACACCTCAACATGGTGCCACAGTGCCCTCACCCCTCTGACGCCCCCCGCTCCTACCGCAGGCTCTTCCACGTGGCCAAGGGCAAGACCGCCTCCAAGTGGATCATCAACGGCTCCGGAAACATGCCCACCATGTGCGAGCTGCCCGACCCCAAGATGGGCAGCTGGAAGGTTGTGCTGACCGTCGACCACAAGATGAACGGCAAGAACGGTCAGCCGCTGGTGGTTGGCCAGAACTGCGCCGTGGTGCAGGGTCTGGAGTACGAGGTGCGCGGCGCCAAGGTCGAGAAGGCGGACATTGACTGCAGCAACGGCATCATCCACGTCATCGATACCGTGATGATCCCCGACGTCAAGTTCTGCGGCGTCTAAAGTCCGATGCGGGTGTAAGTACCCACTTTTCGACTCTTGAGCGTTGCCTAGCGCTCAGGGCGTGGGCGCTGTGGCATCTCGTCGGTAGGCTGCGCACTCCTGCTCCACCAGCAGGCGCACGCCGTCGTCCGTCAAGTGCTCCGTGTCGAAGGGGAAGATGAAGGGCGCGGGCGCGGTGGGCTCATCCTCCGGGTCGTGCAAACTCGAGAGGTAGGGATGACCCAAAGCAGCCTCTACGCTGATGCGCCGCCCGGGCGAAAAGGCCAGCATGGCATCCACCAGCGCCACCGCCGCGGCACTCGCGCCCGGGTAGAGGCGCGCAAAGTCGGAGCGCGCGCAAGGGGGCAGGCTCACCAAATATCGACGAGCCTTCTCAGACTGGATCCACCCCAGCTCCGACTCGGCGGGGCTGCCGATGACGCGCGTGATGAGGCTCAGCTGGTGCACGTAGTCCTTGCCCGGGAACAAGGGCCGCCGGCCTAGCATCTCTGCGAAGATGCAGCCCACCGACCACATGTCGATGGCGCTGGTGTACTCGGTGCAGCTCAGCAACAGCTCCGGGGCGCGGTACCAGCGGGTCACCACATACTGCGCAGCAAAGGGTGAGCAGGCGGCTGTGCGCACGCGGGCGCTTGGGCAAGTGCGACGACGCACCTCAGTCATGAACTCGCGCTCCGTGCCGGTGCGGGCCAGCCCAAAATCGCAGATCTTGAGGTCGCAGTTTGCGTTCAGCAGCAGGCTTAGGGGATGGCGAAGCGGGACAGGTGAGCTCAGCGCCAAACAGCGGCAATGGAGGGGCCCGGGCACGCACTTGCTGGGCTTGAGATCGCGATGCAGCACGTTGGCGCTGTGTAGGTACTTTAAGCCTCGCAAGATCTGGGTTTGCGACGCGTGAGCCAGCCAGAGCCCCTAGCAGGCACCCTGCGCGGCGTGCCTGATACAGAAAGTACTGCACGTGGTCGTCAGACAGCGGCTGCGATGAGCGGATGACCTGGTGTAAGTCGGTATCTGCCAGCTCATACACCACGTAGAGGTCAGTGAAGGCGGCTGGACCCGGTGGGCGCATCACGTCCTTGATTGCGATGACGTTCTCGTGGCGCAACTGGCGCAGCAACATGATCTCTCGCAGCGTGCGCTTGGCGTCCACCGAGTTGTCAAAGGCGCCTGCAGGAGACGTGTCAGCTGACTCAACAAGGTAGCGGACTGTGGCAGGCGCGACGAGGCTGCGGCCGTGTCGAGTCGCCCCTCGGCGCGGCACCATGCCGCCAAGCAGCCAGGCTGCAGGCGGGTCGAGAGCGAGGCCGCTGGCTGCACACCGCGCGCAACGAGGCTGCGTCTCACCGCTGATGCGCTTCACTGCTACTCGCTCGCCGTTGCGCGAGTCCACGGCGGAGCAGACGACACCGTAGGCGCCCTTGCCAATGGGCTTGAGCGGCGCGTAGTGAGAGGGGAGCTGGGGAGGAGGCAGGAGAGCCAGTCAGCCTCTTGGCGATAAGCAGACTGGACAAGCGCACGCAGCGCGCGCTGATCCAGCCAACTCCGCGGGCAGCCGCACCTCGAACAGGTTACCACAGACGACGAAGCGCGTGATGCGGTGGTCCTGTGCCTCCAGTGGCGCAATGGAGATGCTTTGCAGCTCTGCATTCGCCATCGCTTCTTCTCTATGCATATCGGCCACCGCGGGCACCGGGTCTACGCGCGAGAGATAAGTCGCAGCAAGCAGGAGCGTAGAAAGGCTGCGTGCGCTCTGTATGCGGAATCTTTGGCCAGTGCGTCGTCAACGACATCTTCGATTTCCTTGGCCCCGCCCTCGCCTCCTTTGGGTGCCCGTGCCCACCATGCTGGTGGACAAGCCCCCGTGGGTGGTCCACGAGGAGGTGGGCAAGGAGCTGTACGGCATCGACGTGTGCGCCGACGCGCGGCGCTTCGCCACCGCGGGCGGAGACCACAAGGTCAAGGTCTGGGCGCTGCCACCGGTGCTGACAGCGGCGGCTGAGAAGGACGCGTCTTCTCCGCGTCTGCTGGCAACGCTGGCAGATCACTGCGGTCCAGTGAATGCGCTGCGCTTCTCGCACAGCGGCCGCAAACTTGCCACCGGCTCCGACGACAAGCTGGTGCTGGTGCACGAGCTGCGTGGCGGCGCGCCGCGGGCGGTGTTCGGCAGCACGGGCCCGCCCGCAGTTGAGAACTGGCAGGCGCGTTGCACGTGCGCCGCTGGGCGCAGGCCACCCGCCCGCCCGCGCCGCCCCTGTGTCTACTCACTAGCCTGCTGGGCGCAGGTGCTGCTGTCGCTGCGCGGGCACGCCAACAACGTGACGGACGTCTCGTGGTCGCCTGATGACACGCTGCTGGCCAGCGCCAGCCTGGACAACCTCATCTTCGTGTGGGACGCTCAAGGCAACAAGGTGGCCACGCTGGCGGGTGCGTGACAACGCAGGCAGTGCGCCGAGGCGTGTCTCACAAGCCGTGTGTGCTTGCTGACGCTTCCCGCCGCCCTGCCCTCCCAGGCCATGAGGGCTTCGTGAAAGGCGTGGCGTGGGACCCCATCGGCACCTACCTGGCCAGCCAGAGCGACGACAAGAGCGTCATCATCTGGCGCTGCGAGGACTGGAGCGCTTTGAAGCAAGTGCGCGAGCCCTTCGCCCTCTCCAAGGGCTCAACCTACAGCCTGCGTCTGTGCTGGTCCCCGGACGGGCGCTCGCTGGCCACCACCAACAGCCACGACAAGTCCAGTCAGACGTCAGCCATACTGGACCGGGGTGACTGGAAGGCGCGCAGCGCAGGATGGGTGCACGCCCCCTTTCCCTACCCATCGCCTCTCACGCGCCTCCCGTGTGCTCCGCAGCACGAGAACAGCTTCGTGGGCCACCGGCTGCCCGTGGTGGCCGTGCGCTTCAACTCTCGGCTGTTCCACCCGCAGGCGGGCGAGTCCAGGCCGGCCGCCGCCAGCCTGTGCTCCGTGGTGGCCATCGGCAGCCAGGACTGTCAGGTCACCATCTGGCTGACGTCGCGCCCAAAACCCGTGGTGGTGCTCAAGCACTTCTTCACCAGCGTGCGTGGGCCCCTCCGCGCCACCGAGAGCGCGGCTGAGCGTCTGATGCGCGCGCGGCTGCTTTGCGCCTGCTTTGCGCGCCACAGACGGTGGTGGACCTGGCGTGGACCCCGGACGGGTACAGCCTGCTGTGCTGCTCGCTGGACGGCAGCGTTGCCTGCTTCACCTTCTCCGAGCAGGAGCTGGGCCGGGCAGCCACCCCGCAGGAGACGCGGGCGTCGCTAGAGGCGCGTGGACGCCCTGTGGGCTTGCGGCATGTGCGACGTGCGTCTTGTGCGCGGCCCCTCCTCACTCACCCCTCTCCCCGCCCACCCCGCCTCTCTTCCACAGAGCACCTACGGCGCGCAGCAGCGCCGCGGAGGTGCGCTGCTAGAGGATGCGGCGCTGCTGACCTACCAGTCGCGCGCGCTGGCGGCGGCGCAGGCGGCACAGGCGCCTGCGCCCGCAGCCGCGCGGCGCGTCGCCCCCGCTGCCGCCGCCGCCGCCGCCGCCGCCGCCGCCGCCCCGGCGGGCCCGCACCAGCAGCCCCTGTCCTCGCCGCAGCGTGAGTTCCGGGGCGCAGACGGGCGGCGGCGCATCGTGCCCCAGGCGGTGGGGGGAGGCTCAGCCTCAGCCGGGCCCAGCCCCGCGCAGCCCCCACCCCCGCTGGCGCCGCAGCCCAGCCCCGGCGGCGCACAGGCACAGCCGCCCGCGAGGCGGGTGGTGCCCCAGGCGCTGGCTGGCGGCGCAGGCACCTCCACGCAGCCGCAGCCGCAGCAGCCGCCGCCCGCTGGCGGCGCTGTCAACCCGCTCCCGCTCCTGCCGCCGCAGCAGCCGCCGCCAGCGCGCGCCTCCGGCGGCGGCGCGCCCGCGCTGGTGCCCGCGAAGCGCAAGGCTGGCGACGCGGTGCCGCCGGCGCTGACGCAGGCTGGTGCTCATCCTGCGGCGCAGCAGCCGCAGCTGCATGAGCCCCCCCCCCCGCGCCCCGCGCCCGCGCTGCTGCCCGCACCCGCCTACTGCGCAACGCTGACCGCGACGCTGGTGGGCGCGAGCGTGGGCGAGGACGGGTGCCCGGTGGGCGCGACTGTGTTGGAGGCGCGCAACACCGGCGAGGGCGCCGCGCAGCCCACCGCCATCGCCTGCTCCCGCGCCGGCCAGCTGTTGTGGCGGGACAGCCTGCCCGGGTGCTGCGTGGCGCTGGCTGGCAGCGGCTCGTTCGCCGCAGTCGCCACCGCAGATGGCTGCCTGCACGTCTACTCGCCGCAGGGGCGGCGCGCGCTGCCGCCGCTGGCGCTGGGCGGGCCCGCCGCCTTCCTGGCGGCGCAGGGGGGCCGCCTGCTGGCCTGCGCCAGCGGCAGTGGCCAGCTGTGGCTGTGGCAGCTGCCACCGGCGGGCGCCTGCGAGGGCGCAGCCTGCCTCCTCTGCGACTCCGCCCTGCCGCCCTTAGCCGCCGCGCCCCAAGGCGTGACGCTGGCGGCGCTGCGCCTGGCCGCCTGCGGGCAGCCGCTGGCGGTGCTCACCAACGGAGCCGCTTTCTTGCTCAGCGCGCCCCTGCGCGCCTGGGCCAGGGTGGCGGACGGGTCGCACCTCCGCTCAGACTACGCCTCGCAGCTGGCCATGCCGCAGCAAGGCGAGCTGGCGCAGCTGACAGCTGGCGCCGCGCGAGGGGCGCTGCGCGCGGGCGGTGGCGCCGGCGCCATGCTCCTCCTCGGCGGCGGCGGCGGCGGCGGCAGCAGCGGCGGCGGCGGCGGCGGCGCGGCATCGGCGACTGGGCGGCACTTGGAGGCGATGGTGGCCTCATCGGTGGCGCTGCGTTCGGCGGCCGAGCTGCGCCGCTGGCTGCCCCTGTACTCCGCGAGCCTGGGGGCCAACGGTCAGGAGTCCCGCCTGCGGGAGCTGCTGACGGACCTGCTGGGCCCGCTGCACTGGCGAGCCCCGCAGCAGGGCGAGGCGCCAGTGGCGGGCCCCGGCGGCTGGCAGCCGCGCTTGCTGGGCCTGGACAAGCGCGAGCTGCTCACCCAGCACGTCCTGCCCGCCCTCGCCGCCAGCCGCGCGGCGCAGCGCATCTGCGCTGAGTTTGCGGACCTGGCGGCAGCGCTGCCTGGACCCATGGAGACCTGAGCAGAAGAGAACCAGAACATCAAGGAGCTACACTGAAATATCCGCACTTGTCAATCGAAACGGCGAGCCACCAGGAGTGTCTCAAAGCGTCCGTGTCATCTTTGCTCAGAAAACACACAAAATTTTGTTGGCTAGCTCCATCTGCTCTCACCCTTCGAGTGTCGCAGCGTGGTGTGCTCGCGGTGTGCAGCAGGCGAGGAGGGGAGCTCCCGCAACTGGAAAGCAGTCCTCCTGCGGGAATGGCAGGCGACCGCTGCGCCTTCCCGCGCACACTCACACGGGGCACGTACGGCGGCGACGTGAACTGCCTGCAGCAGTACCTGGCGCGGACGGTGCGGCTGCGCGTCAGCGTGCAAGTGTGGAGCGGCAAACCCAAACTGCTAGCGGCCCGTGGCCACAACCGCTGCTCTGACACACACCGCGGTGGCAGGGGTTCCTGGTTGACGAGGCGCCGACGGGGTACTTCGGCACGCAAACGGAGGAGGCGCTGAAGCTGTGGCACGCGGCGCATGGCATCTCCGCGCAGCCGGGCACCTTCGACGTCCCAGGGCGCACGCTGTACGCCAAGGCGCGCCTCGCGCAGCCGCTGCGGCCTCGCACGCGCGCACTGACTGGCACCCGGCTGGCGCCCGTGTTCGTAGAAGCACGGGCTGCCTGCGCCCGGCAGCGGGCGCGTCTGCGAGGACTCTGCGGGAGCGGGCGGCGCTGAGGTGAGCAAGACGTGCATCGACGTGTGCGCCGAGTTTGCGGGGCAGCAAGACTGCCAGACGCGCTGCGTGAGGCGCGTGGCTAGAGGGAGCGTTGAGGTGCTGAGGCATGCCTGCCGTGCTCACTCCTGCTGCTCCCTCTCTCCCAGGGCTGCTGCGGACAAGCCCCACGCGTGCAGAGAGGCGTGCCAGGTGGCCTTTAGCACAGCCTGCGACCGGGTGCGCTCCTTGGGGCACACGGCTCTTTGCCACGGGCGCAGTTGCTCACCCCGCTTCCAGGCATTCCCGCCCAGCATGGAAGGCGGCAGCCAGAACTACCAGGTGTGCCTCCAGTACCTGGACAGCAGCTGCGCAGATACCTGCAGCGCCTTTCGGTGATGCACGCCTTTGCGCATCGCAATAGCAGCTCGCCCATCACCGTCTCTGACCGTCCCCATCGTCGTTGCCCGAACGCCAACTTCGTCGTGGCATCTTGTCTCTGCCAGCGAGGCAGCGGGATGCGTCGTCCACCTGGGTCGCTCGTCCAGGCGACCCCACCTGCGGCCTGCCCCGCGGCCGTAGCCCGCGAGCCCCGGGAGCCCGGACCAGCAGATCACGGCGGCCCCGCCTTCTCCATCATGTCTAAGAAGCGGCGCAATAGCGGTCGCAATAAGCCCGCTGGCGCCCGCGGACACGTGCGTGCCCTGTGCAGTGCGAGCGCGCGCGGCTATGAGCTGTGCGAGTGTTGTGCGAGCGCGCTGCACCGCTGTCGCCGCCGGCCTCCAGCGGCATGCCGCCCATCTCGCCTGGCGCCTGCAGCGCCCGGGAGCCCTGGCGCCCTCCGCCGCCGCCCGCTGGCCAAACCCTCAGCCCTGACACTCCACCCGACTCAACTGTGCAGGTCAAGCGCGTGTTCTGCGAGTCCAGCGGCGCGCTAGTGCCCAAGGACAAGGCCGTGAAGCGCTTCATCGTGCGCAACATCGTGGAGTCGGCGGCCATCCGCGACCTGCAGGAGTCCTGCGTCTTCGACTGTGCGTCCCGCCGCCCGGCCCCGCCCTGCTGCCCTGCTGGCCAAGCGGGCGCCGCTGCACCGGCACGCCGGCGCTCGCTCCAGTCAGCGTCGCAGCCGGGCGTGGCAGAGCCGGCCGTGCCGGAGTGGGCCTTCGTCTTCAACCCTAAACATTCGCTGATCTCCTGTCTCCTCCCGCTCCCTCCACAGCCTACGTGCTGCCCAAGCTTTACCGCAAGGTCTACTACTCAATCTCCGCCGCCATCCACTCCAAGGTGCGTCCGTGGCTCTCCGTGGCTGTCTGCTCCCACGCGACAGCTCACGCTGCTCCTGCCCTCCCCTGCAGGTGGTGCGCGTGCGCAGCCGCGAGGCGCGCCGCATCCGCGAGCCGCCCAAGCGTTTCCGGCCGCAGGACGGAAAGAAGCCGGGCGCGCCGGGCGCCCCTGGGGCTGCGGGCGGCGACCGCAAGCCGCAGACGGCGTGAGCGGGTTGTGGGGGTCTCCTTCATGCTGCTGCGGACGCGCGGACCCGCGACCGCCTGCGTGCAAAGGAGGAGCTTTGAAACTGCGCTGCGCTGCTCTTGTTGAGTACGTGCACCCTCTCTAACACGCGACGCGGCTACTATGCCGCTCACTCGCCCCCGCCCGTGGTGGGCGAGAGGCGGATGACCGTGCGCCCGCGCATGATGCTAACCTCCTCCGGGCTGCGCACCGCGTCCAGCGCCTCGAAGGCTGCCCGCAGCGTTGTGTGTGGGTTGTGCGACCCCAGAACCTTGGCGCGCACGTCCTTGATGCCCGCCAGACGGCAGATGGCCGCGATCTGGTAGGGCACGGCAGTCAGCCGCGCGCGCGCACAGGCGTGCGGTGCCCAGCGCGTACCGTTGTATTCGCCTTGAGTCCAGAGCCGGAGGGAAGCGGCGCGATGGTGACCAGCGAGCGTCCGTACTTGGCGGACGTCTCGTGGAAGATGGTGTGCCCGTCGAAGCGCTCCAGGTAGAAGAGGGAGCGAGACGCGCGAGCATAGGCCTTGTCGATAGCAGCGCCAACCTCCGGGGACTTGCCCATCGCCCACCCAACCACCCCGTCGCCGTTACCCACCACCACGAGTGCGGAGAAGCGCTGCAGACTGCCGCCCTTGGTCACCTTGATTGTGCGGTTGACGTCGATCACCTGCATGTCGAACGTGCGGTCCTCCGCCTCCTCCGACGCCGCGTGGTCGGCGCGCAGGGAGGAGCGGCCGCGCAGCAGTTGAGTGAGCTGGAACCTGCGGCGCGAGGGCAGCGTGAGAGGGCCCTAGATCCAGACCGTGTCAAGGCGCGCGGGCGGTGCCGCCAGCCGTGTGCGGCGGAGTGGGTAGTGACTGGGCACGGGCGCGCACTGTTGCTGTTTGCGCGACATGGCCTGGATCTGGGCGAGAAGGTCGCGCTCGGGAGGCGGCGACTGCACAGACGCGTCTAGCGCCGCGGCCTCATCCCCGCCCTCCTCCGAGCCGTCCCGGCGACCGCCAAGCGCAGCAGCGAGCGGCGTGGCGTGGAAAGAGCGCGCGGAGGCGCAGGCGGAGGCGGGCGCAAGCGGCAGATGCTGCGCCGCCCCCACAGCTCCCCTCCGCCACGTCTGCGCCGGCTCGGCGCGCCCCAAAGGCTCCGAGGCTCTGCCGCCAGCCAGCGAGCTGAAGCACGGCCTCTCCGCGTCTGCAGCAGCCGGCCGCGCGGCGCCGCGGCCTCCCAGCAACGATTGCAACGACCTGCGCAGCCCCGACACGCGGCGGCAAGTTGCGCACGACATCAGCAGCGGAGCGGCGGCGCTTGCGGACTGTTCGAGCGAAACGTCGAACAAGATGCGGTGTTGTACTTGTTCTACCAGTCAGTGACTCAGCACCGCTCCTGCTCCTATCTGCGCCATCTCGGCCTGCCAACACGGCCGGAGTGAAGCGGAAGCCACGCTGCCCTGCTGCTGCGAGGCCGCAGGGATGCTGACCGCGCGCTCCCCACACGGGCACGGGCCTCGCCTTTCTCACGCGCAGGGAACTCCGCCTCGCACCGTCACCACCTGCGCCTCCCTGAGGTCTGTGCGCCCTGGCTTGGCCGGGTCGAGCAGCTGCGAGCAGCGGCGGAGAGCCCAAGGGAGTGCCCAGGGTCCAAAGCGGATATCTGCGACGAATGACGCTGCCCAGGCCCTGGAGCTCGCCGCCCATAACGCGCTGCGCCACCAAGGCGAAGATGAGGCGTCCGTGCAGCGCCTGCTCGGCGATTTGCGTCACCGCCTGGCGGGTTGGCCTGCTGCGTGTTTGTCTGCGGGCTGCCCAGTCCTTCCCCCGGCGCTGGAGTGGGCGGAGGCCGGCCCAGCAAGCTCGGTGGGCGTCACCAAGGTGTGGCCTGTCCCCGGAGGCTCTTTGGTGGTTTCTTCGGAGAGCACCCACGCAGACGGCATCCATGCGTATGCTGTCGCAGTCACGCACCTGCACCACGGCGCCACACAGCCTGGGCACGTGTCGCTGCACTGGACGTCGCGCGGTGGCTGGCTGGCTCACGCGGTGCAGGAGGGCACGCTAGCCCTGACGCATAGCATGTCTGGAGACGCGGAAGCGGGCTTGCGTCGCGGCAGTGCACGCATCCTGCCCCGGGACGGCGTCTGCGGCCTGTCGCTGCGCCTTCAGACCGCCCAGGTGGTGTCCGGGGACCTGACGCTGCCGCTGCCCTGCGGCCTGCTCTCGCAACTCGCAGCAGACGCGGCAGCCAGCGGCGGGTGCGTGGCGCATCGCACGCTGAGTTTGGGGCGGGAGCATTCCGGATCGCTGCTGGCTGTGGTGAGGGACACGGGCGAGCAGGTGTGCGTGGAGCTCTTCTCTGATGCTCCGCATCCGCTCATCCTGCACTGGGGCGTGCTGGACCGCCAGCCGGCGCCCGGGGGCAAGACGGCATGGCTGCCCCCGCCGCCGGAGATGCGGGGCCGCGGCGGAGGGGCCGGAGAGGTGGCCGCAGCCCAGTCGGCGTTCCACCTGTTCACCGCGGAGGTTGATGACGCCGAGAGCGGCGCCCCCGCGCGAGCCACGCTGCAGCGCTGCTGCCTCGCATTCAACTCGGCGGCGGCGGACGAGTGGGCTGGCCTCGCGTTCGTGCTGCGCAGCGAGGACGGGAGCATGGCGTGGCAAGACGACTGGGGCCATTTTGTGTTGCCCTGGGCAGACGACGCATGCGCCGTGGCATGGGAGGCGTCGCCTTACACCAACGCCACGGACGACGACGACGACTCGATTGACTGACGACTGAGAGGACGCTAGGACTTTGGCATTTCGTGCGAAGAGCACCACCCGAAGAGGTCAGCGGTGCGCGGTGCAGACCCAGAAGCACGGTTGGCATGATGCACCCTTAACCTGGTGCAGGCCAGGTGGGTGCGCTCGCTGCCGCTGTTGGTGGCATTGTCGCTGTTGGGTGGCACGGACTATCTGCCACGTAACTATGTTGTTTGGCTGGTATTCACGCGCACGCGAGTCCCGCGTCATGTGCTTGCGGCCGCCGGCTTGGCCTTGGCCGCCTCAGCTGCCGCCTTCTCAGCCTCCAGCTGCGCCACCAGCGCGTCAACCTCCTCGTCCGACAGGATGGTGAGCCCCGTGTCGCGGCGCATGACGGCCACCTCGATGTTCTTGGAGCCAGCCTCCACAACTTCCAGCAGCGCACGCACAGCCAGCTTCACCGTCTCCTCGCCCTGTGTCTCCGCGTAGTTCTTCTCCAGCCACTCGCGCACAGTCTTGCTGTTGCGACCCGTCGCGTTCGCCTTCCACGCGCTGAACGTGCCGCTCGGGTCCGTCTGGTAAAGGCACGGCTGGCCGCTCGGGTCAAAGCCTACCACTAACGTGCTGATGCCGAACGGACGCACGCCGCCGCTCTGCGTATACTTCTGCTGCACGCCCGCGATGTAGCGCGTGATGTACTCCACCGTGACCTGCAAAGTGTGCCCTCAGACTAGGGTTGACAGGACTCACGCGGCAAGCGCGCAGCTCACGCGCCCCAGCCACGCCAGCGACCAGTCGACGGTCTGCGCCAGCCTTTCGCTGCGGCTCGGGCGATCTGGGAGCGCCGGGCACGCACCGCGTCCTCCATGGTAAGTCTGTAGCTTTGGCACTCCACTCGCGCGCGGTTCACCAGCACTCGCGCGTCCGCGTTCAGCCCCGCGAACGCCAGGCAGATGTGGTCGTCCAGCTTGTGAATCTTGCGCACCGTGCGTGCGTCCTGCAGCTTCGCCATCGACTTCTTCTCCACGCCTGCAGGCACCGCAGCGGCGAGCGCGTCAGCTGCTGGGGCTCAGGCACAGCAGCGCACGCACCTAGCACGATGGTGTCCGTGCCGCGCACACCCACCGCGGTGGTGCCCTTGCGCACGGCCTCCAGCGCATACTCAACCTGGAAGAGGTGTCCGTCGGGGCTGAACACCGTGATGGCGCGGTCGTAGCGCGCCATGCTGCGCCTGCTGTGCCGGGCGGCTAAAGGCGGGTGGACGGTGGTACGCAGAGGGGGAGGCTCGGCTTATGCCTCACCAAAGAATGCGCGCGCGGTCTTTGATTTCTCAGTGGTGCTGCCTCCGGCGAGCCCCTGTCGCAGCGGCACCGACTGCTGTGCGCGCGCGGGCCAGTTGCTGGCGCTGCAGGCACACAGGCGAGGGCGCACAGGAGGAGCCTGCGCCGCTCCTCTCCCAGGGAGCCCGCGCCCGCTGCGCTGCGCCTAGCTAGCCGCAAGGGCTTCACTCCGACGCCTCAGCGGCCATGGAGAGCTTCGCGACGCCCTACCCAGTCTTCTTCCAGGATGACAGCGGCGAACCGCAGCCCATGGGCATTATCGGCGTGCACTCGGTGCTCACCTTCAAGCGCTTCATCTCGCTCATGGCGCAGAAGATCAACCTGCCGGTGGGCAGCTTCTCCGCTGTCTTCGTGTGCCGGCGCATGGTGCGCAGAGCGCAGGGCAAGCGCGGGCGGGCGCGCTATATCTGGGCCTCGGAGCGCCTCGCTTCCGCGCGGCTGCCAGCCCGGCTGGACGCGGCTGTGCCGCGCCAGCGCGTCACCCGGGGGGCGATGAGCCCGCGCGGCGGGTCGGAGGCCGGGGAGCGACTCTCCGGCACCCAACTCGCCCCTTGCCGGTCACTTCCGCCCACGCTGCCGCCCCGCCGCGCGGCCCGCTGACGCGGCGCGGCCTTGCAGGTGGGTGACGTGGACAAGCGGCAGAAGCTGCCTGTGAACGAGAACACCAACTTTAACAGTGCGCACTGCGTCCCTTCCCCCGGCCTGCGCGCCGCTCACACCGTTCCCCCGCGCCGCCCAGTCCTGTTGAACCAGCACAACCCGAGCAAGGAGAGGGACGCGCACTTCCTCATCAGCGTCAAGAAGAGCAAGAAGGACCGCAAGGGTGCGTGCGCCCCTCGCTCCTCGCTCTCGCCGCGCCCGCGCCGCTCTGGAGAGGCGTCAAGGCGCCTCTCACGCCCACCCCTCCCACTAGGCGGCGTGGGCGGCAAGAAGAAGACCGACGCGGATGATGAGGACGACGAGTCGGTGGAGGCGGAGTCGGGGTCGTCACCGCCCGGGCCGTCCGCCGCGCTCGCCGCCGCTGCGCAGCGTGAGGCGGCGCAGCGGGAGCGCGAGCGTCTTAACCTGGCGCTGGGAAGGGTGCGTGGGCTGCGCCGTGCGCTCCCTCTGTCCCTCACGCCCTGCTGCCTCAGGCGCCCAGCACGCCCGCCGTCGCCGCGGACGCAAGAGCAGGCGGCGTGGTCAAGGCTGTGGCCAGCTCTGCTGCTGCGGGTGCGGGCGCGCGGCCGCCGCAGCCAGCCGTGCCGCCGCCGCAGGTGCTGGGCGCCTCCTTCTCAGCCGCCTCGTCACGCGCGCTGCCCACCCCGCTGGCGGGCGCGCCCGCGCTTTCGCGCCTGGTGGTGCCGCCGCCCGCGCCTGGCAAGCCTGCGGCGCCGCCCCCGCCCCCGGCGGTGCAGCCCCAGCCGCGCCCCCCCGCGCCCCCCGCCCAGCCCGCCCCGCCCGCCCGCGCCTTCGCGCCCTTCGCGCAGCAGCTGCAGGGCGGCAGGGCCGACAGCGGCGGCGAGGGCGGCGCCGAGGACAGCGGCGGGGGCCTCCATGAGGCTGCGGCAGCGCTGCCCGCGCCCCCCAGGCTGGCACCCGCCACAGCAGCCGGGGCGCCCCACCCGCCACAGCAGCCCTGCAAGTTCTGCCTCTTCTGCCGCGAGCGGGGCCACGAGCCGCCCTTCCACTGGTGCTCAGAGGACCGAGTGCTGCTGCCGCAGCTGAGGGCGCCAACGCCGTGGGGCGCAATCGCCCCCGCACGCCGCGGCCTAGCCTCCGGCGCGTGAGCGCGCACGGGCAGCACTGTTTGAATGCAGTGAAACACACACACGGGGAAAACAAACAGACATCGAGCTCGCTCTCTCCGTATACCCGCCTTCAACACCACAGCACTCACCAAGCTCAGTCTCATTGCACCCCCTGCGGCTGCTGAGGTGGGAGCCCCTGCAGCGCCATGCCTGGATGCGGGCCGCCCTGAGGTTGCATCTGCGGCGGATAGCCAGCGGGCGGCGCTCCGAAAGGCGGACGGTACTGCCCCGGCGGAGGCCCGCCCTGCGGCTGCCAGGGCTGCGGCGCGCCGTACGGGGGTCTGTAGCCTGGCGGCGCCATCACCCCGTGCCCCGGCGGCCCCCCTAGCGGCCGCATCCCCTGCGACGCGTCGTAGCGAGGCGGGTATTGCCCGGGGTACTGCCCAGGTGCCATGCCGGGGTGCTGGCCAGCCACCTGGGCGGAGGGGTGGTTGTCCAAAAACTGCTGGTAATAGTTGCGCACGTTGGACTGCAGAGGGAGAGGGAGCGTCAGTCGGAGTGACTGCGTCAGCGTGACACGTCGCGACGCGCCTTGTGCTTGAAGCCCGTGTTGTGCTGCTTGCGCACGGAGGGCTGCAGCAGGGGGCGTGTCAGCGGGCGAGCGCTTGCTCAAGCGATGCCAGCGCACTGCGCACCGAGTCGTGCGTCAAGTACGCGTCGCAGAAGTCACTGCAGTGCACAGAGAAGCGCAGAGTGAGAGAGAGCCAGAATGAGGCAGCGTGAGCACAGCGCTCGCTAGGGTTGCCTCTCAGGAGGAGCTTAGCGCGGCTCAAGGCTGCTGGCGTGCAAGTCTGCGCCCAAGGCTCCAAGCGCTGAGGCGCACCAGTAGTAGCGCGGCATTGCAGGCGCTGGGAGCGAAAATTGCTCTAAGCAAGTTGTCAACGAAGGATGGCACGGCTCGCCCAGCAGAGCAGCGTGCGCACGAGTGATGCAGACGCGATACAGTGGATGCCAAGGCCGTGCAAAATAGCGCTGTTCGATTTTCACAGATAGAACACTTGACGACGGAGTGGCGCATAAACGTAGACGTCTCAGACACTCAGAGTCTCGACAGCTGCCATCCCATAGCATCACTGTGCTGGTCAGCCGACAGCTGGGGCGCTCTTTGCCAGCGCCCACTGGGTCAGTTCGGGAGACAGGGTGTCAGAGCCGGACACCGTCTGTACGACGTTGGCACCGTCGTCGCCGTCGCCGTCGTAGCTCAACGTATCTTTGCGGGCCTTCAGCTTGAGGCTGCGTAATAGGAGGAGGCAGTTGCGGCCCCCCTGCGGCAGTCCGTCCAGCAGCTTCTTGGCGCGCTCGCCCGCCGCGCCCCAGATGAAGACCTCCGCACTAGTGGGCTGGCTGTGGTCCGTGACCAGCAGCTTCAGCGCCCTTTTTTTTTGGTTCGGCAGACGCTGCCTCTCTGAAGCGCCCTCCACCATCTTGGGGCTGCCCTCCAGACACGCGTGCACCGAGAAGGTGGCCTCTGGGCCGTCACTGGAGGCCAGGATTGCGGCCAGGGTGACGCAGGGCAGGCTGGCATGCTGTCCGACGGCATCGCAGGCGCTCGCCAGCGCCGCATACTCCTCGCGCACTCGCGACGGCACAACCCCCTGATGCCGCATGGCCGCGTGGAGGGCCGGCAGCGCGTGCAGCGCCATCGCCCGGCCGGCGGGCCCGGAGGCGGCCAGCGAGCGCGCAAAGACCAGGGCGGCACGCGCAGCATCCCCGGCGGACGCTGCGCCGGCTGCTGCGCCGGCGTGCGCGGCGGCGCCACCGCCGGCGCTGGCCACCCGGCGGCGCTGGACGTCCGCGAACTTGCCGTCCAGCAGCGGGTGCTGCAGTGGGAAGCCCAGCACCCTGCGCAGCTCCGCACAGTGCACGTCCGCGGAGGGACCATCCAGCGCGCCCGCCGCCGCACGCGCGCCGACGCCCGTCAGGCGCTGCGCCGCGCCAACGCCGTCCTGGAGCGCCGCCAGCAGGAGCGGGTTCAGCGCGGCGCCCAGCGCCGGCGCTCCCATCGTCGCGTCGCTGCGCAGCGGGCCGCTGCTGAGCGGCGCGGTGGGCAGGTCCGCGGATGCGCGGCCAGCCGCGTGCGCCTGGCCCTCGCTGTCGCCCATCAGCGCCGGCAGTGCGCAGAGCGCGGTGAGCAGCTCGTGCACCGCGCAGCGGGTGCTGTCCTGCGCCGGCGGCGCCGCGCCGCCGTGCTCCGCCGGGGGCTGCAGCGCGCCCAGCAGCGGCTGCAGGAGGTGAGGAAGGTGGCCGGCCAGCCCCTCCGCGTCCACCACCAGCAGCTGGGCGGCGCAGCGCGCCGCAGCGGCCGCCAGCGCGCCGTGCTGCGGGCTGTAGTGCGCGGCGGCGAGGTGCTTGGGCACCACGCAGCGCAGCAGGAGGCGGCGCGCCTCAGCCGCGGCGGGGCCCCCCAGGGCGCCCACCACGCCCGCCAGGCGGCCCCCGTCCAGCCGCACAGCCTCCAGCACCAGCTGGAAAAGCTCCAGCGCAGCCTCCGCCAGCGGGGCGTCCAGCTTCACGCGGCCCAGCGCCACAGCTGGCGGTGCCACGTACAGGCGCGCCCATCCCCCCACGGGCGCCGCCGGGCGCCTGGCGGCGGAGGACAGCAGGTGGGCCAGCATGCGGCGCAGCGCGCTGCCTGCGGAGGGGGGCGTGTGCAGCTCTGGCGCCAGCAAGGACACCAGGCTGCCCACCAGCTCGTCCACCGCGTCGCTCTGATCCGCGACGTTGCTGGCGCGGGACAGGCGCGGGGGTGAGAACGCGCGCGCGTCGCATGCGGCAGCGGCGGGGCAGCAACGGCGCACCGGGTCTGCAGCGCATCCACGAGCGCCGGCGCCCAGCGCGGAGTGGCGGCGCGCAGCTGCGCGTCCGCGTCCGCGAGGCCGGCCGCGTTGCCCGCCAGCGCGCGCAGCGCCTGCGGGCAGCTGTCGAGGCGCTGCACGGTGACGCCCTGGAAGAGCGGCTGCACGAGGGGGCAGCACCGCAGCGCCTGCGTGAGCTTGCGCAGCGCCACCAGGAAGTCTGACGTGGCGGGCGTGGTGACCGCGTCCACCAGCATCACCATCCAGGCGCGCAGCAGGGCGGCGGGGTCGGCGGGGGCGGCGGACACGCAGCTGGGGGCGCGCCTGACCACGTCGGCCAGCAGGCGCGCGCTGAGCGTGCGGCAGCCCGAGTTTGCGCAGCGCCAGAACGTGGCTGCACCGTGGGGCTTCAACAGCTCAGCCTCCACCCGGGACCAGGGCAGCAGCTTGTGGCGCAGCGCAGCAGCCGCCACAGCACCCATCGCGTCCCGCACGTCCCTCAGGTCGCCTATCGACTTGCTGCTCGCCGTGCCAGGCACGCGCAGCGGGTACTCCGAGTCCACCATCTGGATGAGCGCCGGCCAGGCGTGCGTCACCAGGTTGGCTGCCGTGTCGTGCTGCCCCTTCACGCGCAGCTCGCTCTGCGCCTCGCCGCCCTCCGCAGCCGCTGGGGCGGGCGAGCCAGCCAGCTCCGCCAGAGCGGTGAGCACGCGCAGCGCGGCTCTGCGAATGGCGCTGTCGCCGTGCACCATGAGCCCCGTCAGGCAGGAGCCGTGCAGAAGCTGCAGCATGTCTGCGGGCGCGGCGGGGCCTCCGACGCCATCCCGCACCGACCGGGCCACCGCGGCGGCCATGTTGAGCGCCGCCTCGAGCATCTCCCGGTCCATGAACAGCCGCTCCTCCAGCCTCGTCTTGCGCTGGAAGCCGTCCAGCTTGCTCTGCACGGCGGGCAGGTGCAGCGATCCGATGGTCTTGGCGGCGGTGGCGGCGCCCAGGTTGGAGAGCTCCCGGTGCAGCTGCGCATGCTCGCTGGCCAGCACCTCCAGGTGCGCCAGCAACCCCGCCAGAGCCTCCGCCGCGCCGCAGCGCCGCTCCAGCAGGAGCCTAGCGAGCATGAATAGTTTCTCCAGCAGCACGAGGCGCGGGGCGGGCGCGCAAGCCTGGAAGAGGGCGAGCGCCTTGGGCCCAGCCGTCAGGCGCTGAACCACCTCGGAGCGCACCTGCGCGTCCGGAAGGTAGCCCGGAAGGGCCAGAAGCAGCAGCAGGTCGGCGGCGTGCTCCAGGTCGGACAGACGCGAGATGGCGAGCTTTGCGCCTGGCGCCAGAGCCTCAACCACCCCCTGCCGCTCGCTCTCATCGCCCTCCTCCGCCAGCACCGCCCCCTTGGGCAGCTGGCTCAGCATGGGCGCAGCCTTGCGCAGCGCCCCCCCGGGCGGCAGTTCACCCCAGGCCTGCGCACGGGCAGAGGCGAGCAGAGCACCCAGCGGGCTCTCCTCCTCCTCCTCGCCGCTCTCCTCGTTCGCGTTCACGGCAGCAGTAGCCTCCGCGCCAGGGAGGCGCGCGACGTGCCGCGGCGGCTCTGGCGGGGCGTCTGCTGGGGGTGGGGAGCGCTCAGGCTCATCCTCGCTCATCGCCGCAGCGTCGGGCTCCTGCTCCTCGCCGCCAGAGTCGACATCAGCGTCTGTCTCAACGCCTGAGGCGCGCGGGTGCGTGCGATGGCGCTTGGCTTGCGGCGCGGCGCGGGCAGCACCAGCCGCGTGGCTGCGTCTGGGTGGCTCAGAGCTGCGCGCACGCTTGGCCGCGCCAGTCGCAGGTGCGGCCCTCAAGGCCCCCGGGTGCCCCGCAGAGCGACGCAACGGCGGCTGCAGCTGCCGCGGCTGCTGCGGGGGCAGGGCGGCGCGCTCAACGTGGCCACCGTCGCCCATCAGAAAGTTGTTCACGCCGCCGCGAGGGGTGGCCTCCGGCCTCTCCTCAGGGGCGACACCGCCGGTGGCGACAGCGCGGGGATGCGCGCCCTGCTGCGGCGCCAGGCGGCGGACTAGCCCCGTGGAGGGTAGGCGGGGCACCCCGTGCCCAAGGCTGGGCGCCCCGGTGCCGCCATCAGCGGGCACTGGTCGCGCGCGCGGAATGGGGGTCGCAACTGCTGCGCGCGGCGGGGGCTGCGGCTGCGCACGGGGCGCGGAGAGGGGCATCGGCAAGGGCGACGGGGGGGGCGAGGGGTCCACGTCGCCAGGGTCTGACTCGTCACTGCGCACGTCCTCGTCGTGCGCAGCAACGCCGGCGCCGGCGCCATGGCGAGCCGCCGCACCATCCCCCCCCGCCTCCGCCGCCGCGCGCGCCCGTATTTGCTGAAACAGCAGCTGCTTGTCCGGTTGCTCGCTTGCTCGCTTGCGCTGTCGCGACCCCCCCTGCTGGTCCAGCACCAGTGAGCTCTTGGGCCCCGCGGTTGCCTTCTGCGCACGGTCGTCCTGGCGCTCGTGGAGGACTTCGCTGTCCGGGACGACCACAGCCTCAGCTTCTTCCTCTTCCTCTTCCTCCTCCTCCTCCTCGTCTGACGGCAGCACGGGCGCCAGAGCCGCAGCCGCGCCGCGCACATCTGCAGCCGGTCTTCGCGCGGCTGGCTGGCGGGCAGCTGCGGGTGCAGAGGGCGCGGGTGCGCGAGCTGTGCGCGCGGGCGGGGCAAAGTCATCATCCTCGTCGCTGTCGGCCTGCGGCGCCGGACTCCCCAGGTTTGCTCGCACGCGCTCCATGATGCGCGCGTAGGCGCTCTTTTTGCGGGGTGCGCCGGGGCGCAAAAAGCCAGCCGCGCCTCGACACACCTGTTGCCTGTTGTGCGCACCAGGTGCTCGCGTCATCCATGCGCGCAATCGCACAAAAAAGCCATCCACGCACCGGCTGGCACGCACGCGCTGCGCGTCCGACTCCATCTGCTCCAGCTCCTTCTGCGTGACGCCCGCGTTCTCAGCCAGCGCCGTAGCGATGAGGTAGTGCGCCACCGACGCGTAGCGCAAATGCGTAGCCTCCGAGGACAGCTGCTGCGTGGGCTCCCATCCCTGGCGTCCGCGCACACAGGGCGGCGCGGAGCAGTTGCAGATGTCGAGACAGACGGGGCAGCGCCAGTCGGGGTCCGCCAGCACCTCGTCCAGGTTCTGGCCGACGCGCAGCTCCAGGCAGTTTCCACACCACTGCCCGCGGCCACATCCTCCGCAGCTGGTCTTTGGGTCGTCCGTCTTTTGCCTGGCCAGCGGGCGCGCGTGAGCTGGCAGCAGGTTTAAAGAAGCTCGCACGTGCGGGGCGTCTGCGTGCCTGCAGAAGTGGCAGGTGGCGCACTGTTGACAGTCCCTGCCCAGCCCCGGGTGCACGACGCTGCACAGGTTCTTGCGCCCCCGGCTCTGGTGGTTCCAGGGCGTAACCTGCTGGTACTCCAGCACAGCCTGGAACTGTGCGCGCGTGTACAGCTCACGCACGCCGTTCCTGCGCACGTTTGCGCTCAGAATGCGGTAGCGCAAACAGCAGGCCACACGCACTGCTTCTGCTTGTCTCGCACGCGGCGCAACTCGGGGCCCTCGCGGCCGGCCATTCTGCCGCGCTGCCAAAGGCGGGCGCGCGGCAGAGGACCGCCGAGTCAGTCACGGAGTGCGCGAGAGACACGAGCGCTGGAGTTGTGCGTATCCGCGCCGGTAGTCGCCACACGAGCTACGAGACGTGCGACGACGGTGGAGCGACTCCAATTGTTGATTTGTTGTTCGATTGTACGACGCGCACGCACGCTTGCACCCCGCCTTGGGAGTGTATGCACCCGCACGTGCTGCTGCTCGGCCGCAGTTGCGTACGCCGCAGCGTTTCGCAACACGCCTTCTTCGTCACACGCTGCTGCTCGCACCGAGCTATGACGACCTGTGCTGGCGCGCCTGGCCTGCTTGAGGAGCAGACGGACGCGTGCGTGGTGCTCGTGACGACGCCAAGTGCCGAGGTGTCTCACGCACTGGCTCGCTCTCTCGTCACCTCTCAGTTGGCTGCCTGCGTGAACATACTGCCTGCGGTAACCTCCGTTTACAGCTGGCAAGGCGCGCTGCAGGAGGACAGCGAGCAGCTGCTAGTTGTGAAGACTCGCCGGCAGCTCCTCAGCAACCTCAACGCCGCGGTGCTCCGCTTGCACCCCTATGACACGCCTGAAGTCATCGCGCTCCCAGTCACTGCTGGCAGCCGCGCCTACCTGCGCTGGCTATGCGAAAGCACTTCAAAGCCTGACTTGGACGTGGCGCTGGCAGCGGGTGGGACACCGCCGCTCAAGTAGGGACGCACTGAACGAGACGACGTTGTTGGTCAAGTTTGTTAGTTTGTCTGGCCTTGCTCAGAAGAACACGGGCTTGCATGCGGACACGGGCACCTCCAGCTGTTGCGTGCGCAGGCGTGAGCGGCAGGCTGAGGAGACGTGTGGTGTGACGGGAGTCCGCACCGGGCAGTAGGGGCATTTGAACAGGCGCCCGCTGCCGCGCGCCAGCTTCTGGATGGACTGCTTGCAGAGGACGAGGCCGCAGGGGAGGATCATGGGCGGGTTGTCCGGCGAGCTCTGCTCCCGCGCCACGGGGCAGGCGAACACGGAGTGAAAGGCGAGACGCGGGGGCAGCGCAACCTCCAGCGGCAGCTGCTGCAGCGCCTGCCAGGATTGGCCCTTGGCTGCGACAACAGAAGTCATCTTCACCAGCGTGGGCAGCGCGGCAGTGCCCGCGTCTACCACCACAGCTAGTGGGCTCTCCGAGGCTGTGCCCAGCAGCGCGCAGCACTCGCGCGTGAACAGGTGCACCGCACGCTCCCACGCGCTCTCGCTCAGCAGCTCCGAGTAGGGCGACTCGAGCAGCCTGCCGGCATACAGTAATGCGCCCATGAGGCGCTGCCAGTCTCCGAGCAGCGATGCGTCCAGGCGCTGGAAGTGACTCCGCGCGTACGCCACTGCTGCGCCGCGCCCCTCCCTCTGGAGGAGCATCAGAAAGTGCTGTCGGTGCAGCGCAAACTCCAGCGCAGCCACACCGCTCTGCTGGTGGGGGCTCGTGAGGGCTGCGAGCGCACAGCGGTGCTGTGTGAGCCAGCTCAGAGCGGGCGCGACGTCGTGCGTGCGCAGCGCAGCGACCACCGCGTGCAGCGCCTCATACGGCTCCGCGGCAACGGCTGTGACGCCTGCTTCGCGGCAATAGAGCGTCGCCAGGTGGCTGCGCCCCTCGCGCATCAGGTGCTCAACGCAAACCTGCTTCAGCGCCTCCGGGTCGGAGGGCCGCTCCCACCAGGCACGGGCAGAGTCGAGCGAGAGGTGCTTGTCCACCGTCTGGCGCGAGGCTCAGCGGTGCGTGTCACATGCCTAGGGACGTGAACGCGCCTTGCCCAGCTTGCCCACCACCGCCGTCAGCTCCTTTGCAGTGGCGGCGGTGGATGAGACTGCAGCATCGCCAACCTCTGACAGTCGCGCACGCAGCGCCTCCACGCAGACTGGGCCGCCCGCGACTGCGGCTGCACGCACGGCTGCCACCTCACGCAGCAAGGCCTGCACTCCCTCGCGGGACGACTGCGACGCCACGCGCTGCTTCTTCGCCACGCGCGCGCAGTCCTTCACCAGCGTCGCGCGCCACTCTTCCTCTTCCGCCATATCGAGACGCCCAGACACGACGAGGTGTGCCAGGGGCGCAGAGAATGCCCGAGAGGCGATTTATTGGCAAGTCTGCCACGTCAGCGAGCACGCATGGTGCGCTCTCCGCCTCCTGTGTGGATGGCAGATAGCCTGTCGCTGGAGGGCCCGCTTTTGCGCGTGCCCTTTGAGGCGCTGAAGGGGCGAGCGTGCGAGCGAGGGAAGACGCTGAACGGCGAGCTGCAGGCGGTGGTGGAGGCGCTGCGAACGGTACCGCCTGGGCCGGAGCAGGCTGCGGCGCTGGCTTCGCTTGAGGGCCGGCTGCTGTCGCTTCGCGACGCCTACGAGAGCGCGAGCCTCGCCGAGGCTGCGGCGGTGGCGCAGTGCTGCGCGCGCGCCGAGCACCTGGCTTCAGCGCCCGCGAACGACGGTGACTCGGAGGCTGTGCGCGGCTGGGAGCGGACGCGGCTGGACCGGCTGCTGGCAGACCACCTGCTGCGCTCGGGGCAGGCTGAGGCTGGCGCGGCGCTGGCGGAGGCGGCGGGCGTCCAGCTGCTGGTGGACGCGGACGTACATGCGGAGCACGTGATGGTGGAGCGCGCGCTGCGCTCCGGTGACGCCGGGCCGGCGCTCGCCTGGTGCGAAGCGCACCGTGCACGGCTGGCCAAGGCAGGCAGCAGCCTGGAGTTCCGGCTCCGCTTGCAGCAGTTCGTGGAGCTCGTGCGCCAGGGTGACGCCTGGGCTGCGCTGCGGCATGCGCGCGCCCAGCTGGCGCCCGCCGCGGCCAGAGACGCGCAGCTCCTCGTGCTGCTTCAACGCGCCCTGGCGCTGCTCGCCTTCAAGCCCGGCGCTGCGCCGCCACGGCATCAGACGCTGCTGGCCTTTGAGGCGTGGCCGGCACTGGCGTCCGCCTTTGCCAGCGAGGCTGCGCAGGTGTCAGGCCTCACCCGCGTCTCTGCGCTACAGCTGCGACTGCAGGCGGGACTTTGCGCGCTCAACACGCCGCACGCGATGCGCGACAGCGGCCATTCGCGGGAAGACCCGCTGGCGCAGGCGGCGGTGCTCGCGCTGGCTGCGGGGCTGCCTCACAGCAAGCACGTGCACTCGCGGCTGCGCTGCCCGCTCAGCGGCGCCGTGATGGACGAGCACAACCCGCCCGCGGCGCTGCCAAACGGGCAAGTGTACAGCCGGGCAGCGCTGGAGGCGCGGGCGCAGGGCGGAGAGGTGCTCTGTCCCCGCACGGGGCAGGGGCCGTACGCGCTTGATAAGCTGCAGAAGGTGTTCCTGGCCTGAGACACTCAGCGTCACGTCATAGCAAACATAGCTCACACACGCGCATCGTGGCGCTCACATCAGCACCTTGTGCAGTGCAGCGTGCGACAGGACGCCCATACACCAGCAGTGGACGCAGAGACAGAAGAGTGCGCCGCCCAGCGTGCGGCGCTGCGACAGAAACACCAACAGCGACGGCCCAAGAACGACTGTCATCAGCTTGCGCTCGACCGCAGCGTGAGGCCACTCACTGGCGACAGACAGGCTCATAGCGCACACCAAGGCGGTGGCCCACAGCGCCTGCGCCAAAGCTGCGGGCACTGGCGGCGCCTTCAGCGGCCCTTCCTGTCGTCGTGCGGCGCCCAGCGGGGTGGTCTCGCGCGCTCTCTCCAGCGCCTCTCTCAGTGCGCGTTCAGCAATCAGTCGTGCAGCCTCACTGCGCTGCAGCTGCTCAGTCGCGAGCGTGTTGCGCGCTGCGGCGTGCCTCAGCGAGCGCTGCGCCGCAAGCGCTTCGGTTGAGACTCGTCCCGTGCGCGCGAGCCCGCACAGCGCCAGCGCGCGGTCCAGCACCTCAGGGCAGTCGCCCAGGCCCACCAGGAATAGCGCCAGCGCCAGCGGCAGCGTGGACAGCGACAGAGAGAGCGAAGCGGTGCGCCCAGGGAGCCGGAGCGCACTGCTCACCAGCTGCGTGAAGGTGCCGGAGCTCTCGGGTGGCGTGCGGAAGCGCATGCCACCTAGTGGGGCGGGGTGGAAGGGGGACAGCAGCGGAACCACCACCAGCAGGAGGACAGGAGGAGTGTAATACTGCGTACGACGTAGTATGGCGTCTTGTGCGTGCATACAGGGTGGGCCCACTCTCAAGAAACTCCACGCACAAGAAACTAGCCAGCGTCCGGCGCGCAGCGCCGGAGCGATTTTTTAAGAAAGAGAGCGTGCCGCGGGGAGCTT
>Ga0208951_1000096_pt1 | contig 35250 bp, 21 predicted proteins | sample GreLakmeMI27MSRF_FD_187702 | JGI IMG/M metagenome (GOLD analysis project Ga0208951, IMG submission 187702) | Freshwater lentic microbial communities from great Laurentian Lakes, MI, USA - Great Lakes metaG MI27MSRF (SPAdes) | ecosystem: Environmental > Aquatic > Freshwater > Lake | place: Great...
CCTTGGCGTCTCGCTCCGCCAGCGCTTGCGCAGCCTCGCGCTGTGCCGCGCTGCGCTCCACCGCCGCCGCGCGCGCCTCGCGCTGCGCAGCCTCCGCCTGCGCGGTCATGGCGTCTCGCTGGCGTCTCGCCGCCTGCAGCGCGGCTCTGCACTCGCGCGCCTCCTCCGCAGCCGCGGCTGCACCCTGGCGGCCCAGCTCCGCGAGGCGGGCGTCGCTGCGCAGCGCGGCCGACTCGGAGCTCAGCCGGTCACGCTCCCGACAGGCTGCGTCCAGCGCGGCGCCGGCCTCGCGCGCGCTCTGGCGGGCCTCCTCGGCAGCGGCGCGGGCGGCCGCAGCCTCCTGCACAGCACCCTGCAGCCGCCCCTCGGCCGCCGCCGCCGCCGCCACTGCCACGCGGCGGTCGTGTGCGACGGCGTCGCTCTGGGAGGCGTACTGCGCCGCGTCCTGACGCGCGTCGAGCTCCGCCGCGCGAGAGCCTTCAGCCTCGTGGCGCCAGCGCTGCGCCTCCGCCCGCGCCTGCGCCGCGGCCGTCTCAGCGCCGCCCGCGCGGCTGCGAGCACCCGCAGCAGCGTGCTCCGACGCCCATGCGCGCTCCTTCGCCTCCCGCGCCTCCTCCGCCAGGCGCTCAGCCGCATCCTCGGCGCCCACCAACGCACAGGTGACTGCGCCGAAGCGCGGCACGGGCAGCGCCTCCACCGTGTGCCCTTGCCCCTGGGTCAGCGCCTCCGCCCTGGCCCAGCCCGGCGCGCGCGCACAGCCCAGCAGCACGCACAGCGCGGAGGAGGCGCCCAGGCTGAGGCAGCGCACCGCCACTCGCGGGTCGCCCAGCGCCGACGACAGCGCATCGCACAGCTCCGCGCCAAACGAGGCGCCCGCGCGGGGATCCGTCAGCATCGGCTGCATGTCCAGCGTCTGGAAGGTCAGCAGGATGGGCTGTCGACGCTGGCGTCGTTCATCTGCGTCCGCCAACTCCGCCGCCGCGCGCTCAGCCGCCTGCGCTCGCGCGCCCAGCGCCTCCTCGTTGGTCGCCGCGTCGCGCATGGCATTCTCAGCCAGCAGCGCGTATTCTTCCACCTCGCGCTTGAGCCGCGCGTGCTGCTCGTCGGCCTGGGCGAGGGCCAGCGCCATGGCACTGAGGCGGGACTCCTTGAGCTGGAGCATGCCCGAGAGGCACGCAGCCCGGCGCTGCAGGGCGTTGAGCAGCGCGGGCAGCGAGAGGTCAGCCTCCCCCAGCTCCGACTCTGCGTTGTCCTCGTCGCCCGCCGCACAGCTGGCCAGCGCCTGCTGCGCCGCCTCTCGCGCCTGCATCAGCTCCTCGCGCGCCTCCTCCGCCTCCGCCCTGGCGGCGCGCAGCTGCTCCTTGATGTGGTGCAAGGCGGTTGGGGAGCGGTAGCACAGGGACGGCCCGGCCCAGGGAATGGCGCCGCCGCTGCTGCCAGCTGTCAGCGTGGAGGCTGAGGAGTCTGCGGAAGCTGCGCCCACGGGAGCGGACACGAAAGCCAGGGGAAAGGCGTCCGGGTCGTGGCGCACGCTCTGAGCCTCCTCCTCCTCCCCCTCCCCGTCGCTCAGCGGGCGCGCAGCAGCCGCCCCGCCCAGCTGCCGCTTCACGGCCGTCGCCATGCGGTGCTCCTGCGCCACCCACAGCTCGTCGCGCGCCTCCGCCAGCTCCGCGCGCGTGCGAGTGAGCTCCTCCGACGCGCAGCGCAGCGCCTCCGCCGCGCTGCTGGCGCGCAGCTCCGTCTCTGCGAGCAGCCTGCGCAGCGAGGCAGCCGCCTCCTCGCAGCCCGCGTGCGACGAGGCGCCACGCAGAGCGCTGGCGGCCGCCTCGGCTGCGTTCAGCCGCTCTAGCAGCGCCGTCTCGGCCCTGTGCGCGTCCGCGATCCACCCGGTGAGCACGTCCTCGTGCACGCTGCGCGGTGCGCCGGTGGCGCCCAGCGCCGCGGCCAGCTGCGTCTGCGCCGCGTGCAGCTCCTGCGCCGCAGCCGCGCGAGAAGCCTCCTGGCGCGCAGCCTCCGCATCGGCGCGCGCAGCGTCCCGCTCCGCCAGCGCCGCGTTCGCCTCTCCGCGGGCGACCACCAGGCAGCCGTGCGCGTGCTCCAGCGCCTCGCAGGCGCGCTCCAGGTCCTCGCCAGTGTCAGCCAGCGCCGCCTCGGACTCTCGCGCCTCGCGCCGCGCGCGCGCAAGCTCGCCGGAGGGGGATGCGAAGGGGACGTGGGCGGGGGATAGGAATGCGGATGGGGGCGTGTGCGAGCGCTGCGCCTGCAGCTGGGCGCGCAGAAGGGCCGCCTCCCGCTCAGCCTGCTCAGCGCGCAGAGCAGCCTGCTGGCTGGCCGCCTCGGCCTCACGCTGCGCGCGAGCAGCCCCTGCGGCGGCGTTGGCAGCATCCGCCTGCGCCTGCTGTAGCCTGGCGGCCAGCTGGTGCTCCTGGCGGCGCCAGTCCGCCTCGGAGGCGCGCAGACGCTCCTCCAGCGCAGCCGTGCAGCGCATCGCCTGCGCCTCCGCCTCCTCCAGCGCCGACTGCGCGCCCTCCAGCTGCGCCGCCAGCTGCGCGCGGGCAGACTCGGAGCGCTGCAGCAGGCGCGCCTGCGTGTCGGCGTGCGCTTGCTGCGGGGCCGCCCCCGCCAGCTCCGCGCGCACCGCCGCCAGCTCCTGCGCCAGCTCCGCAGCTGCGCGCTCCGCGAAGGAGGCGCTCGCCTGGCGCTCGCGCAGCGCAGACTCGGCCTGCGCGGCGCGGGCGGCTGCGGCTGCTGCGGCCTGGCGCGCGCCCGCAGCGTCGCCCGCGCTCAGCCGCAGCGCCTCCCGCTCGCGCCGCAGCGCCGCCAGCTCGGCGTCGGCGGCGTCGGCGGCGCCGGCGGCCCGCTCGCTTTGCGCCTCCGCGCGGGCGGCGCGCTCCTCAGCCTCTCTGACCGCCCCCACATTCGCCTCGGCCTGCGCCTCCGCCCTGCGCGCCCGCTCCAGCGCCGCATCTCGCTCCGTGATCGCAGCGCGCGCTCGCACCGTCGCGGCGGATGCGTGCTCGCGCTCCGGCGCCACAGCGGCCGCAACCGCTGCACCCACGCGCTCGTCCAGCATCGCGCGCGCCTGCGCAGCCGTGTCCGCCACCGCCGCCGCCGTCTCGCCGGCGCACTCCGCCCGGGCCTTGCTGCGCGCGGCGGCGGCGGCCTTCTGCACCTTCTCGGCGCCGCCCTGCGCGGCCGCAGCCAGCTCCGCCCGCAGGCGCTGCGCAGCCCCGCGCTCCTCAGCCAGCTGCGCCTCGGCGGTCGCCTTGTCGCGGATGGCCGCCTCGCAGCCCCGCTTGGCGGCGGCCAGGTCGGAGCTGAGGGCGCGCGAGTCCGACGCTGAGCGTGCAGCATCCTGACGCGCGCGCCCCAGCTCAGACCGGCACGCGTCAGCCTCGCCAGCCGCATCAGACGCCACGGACAGCGCCTCGTCCGCGCGCGCATCAGCCTGCGCGGCGGCGGCGGTGGCGGCGGCGGCCCTCGCCTCAACTGCAGCCGCAGCCGCCGCCATGTCTCGCACTCGCGTCTCCGCGTTGCCCACGGCGCGAGTGGCGTCCGCCACCACCGCGTCTGCGCGCTGTGTGCACGCGTCGGCCAGCGCGCGCGCCTCGTCGCGGTCGCGAGCAACCGCAGCCAGCACGGCCCGCCCAGCCTCGGCCTCAGCCTCAGCCGCGTGCGCCCGCGCCGCGGCAGCCTCCAGCGCCGCGGCGCAATCCGTCAGCGCGGCGCGAGTGGCTGCCAGCTGCTGCTCGCGGTGCGAGGCGGAGCTGGGAGAGCGCGGGGGCGCAGACAGCGCAAACGGAGCGCCAGGCGTGACGTCAGCGCCGGCGGCCGCTTCGGCGTCGACGCGCGACGACGCGCGGCTCTGCTCGCGCGACCGCGCGTCGCTGCCGCCCGGCGAGGAGAGGGCTGGAGACGTGAGCGTCGCCAGCCATCTCCTCCTCCTCGTCGCGTCGTCTTCGGCCAGCGGACTCAGGGCCAGCTCGCCAGACTCGGAGGCTGCAGCTCGGCGCTGAACACCCGACAGCACGGCGCTCAGCGCAGCGTCGTCCTCCTTGTTCAACGCTCCGCCAGCGCCGGGGGACCTCAGCGCGGCGCCTGCATATGCCCGCGCGGGCGTGGCGCTGGGAGTGCCGTCCATGAACATGCCCGTCGGCACGCGAGGCGCCTGGAGGGGCGTCCACGGCCGCGACATGGTCGAAAGCAACCACTGCAGGGCGCTACGGCCGCGACATGTCTGCTCCCGCCTTCGCAGCCTGTTGCACTCGCGGTTAGCGGTGCCAACCTAGACCACGCACACGAAATAGAGCACGAGCGCGTCTCGTGTGGCGCGAAAGTCGTACGGACTTTTTTCTCAGCAGGGCACTGCTGTGGGACAGGGTGCGAGGGAGCGAGGCTTCGAAGTGCGAGTGACGTGGTGGCAACGAACGACCAAGGCAGATAACCGTCGGGACCAATCGAGAAAGCAGAAAGGAGAAACGAGAATCGACGACCCACGATCGTACGACACGCCACCACTGCAGTGCGCTCCTCCTCCGCCTTCGCGTGCTACACGCTATGCGCGCTGTTTAGGCGGCTTGTAGAGGCTTTGCCATCTGTATGTGCTGAACTCTGTGGAGCTACTCTGTTGTTGCCGCGCAGCGTCTGTCCGTCAGCGCGGAGCATGGGCGTGCTGGGGCTGCATAGCTGGGCGGAGTCGCGGGGGCTGGGCACCCGCTGCGTGCTGAGCCGGACAGCCGAGGAGCGCGTGATGGTGGTCGACGCGTGCAGCGGCTCGCTCAAGTGGCTCGGCTCCGAGTCGCTCACGGTGCGCCACGCTCTGCTGCTTCGTGTGAAGCGTGAAGTTTGACGCACGCTTGCTCCGACGGCAGGGCAACTTCGACTCGTTGCGCAACCGCGTGGCCACTTTCGTGAGGGACTGCGCGGCTGCCAACCTCAGGCTGCTGGTGGTCGTGGACGGCTTGGTGCCTGCGGAGAAGCAGAAGACGTGGGTGGCACGTAGGCGCAAGGACTGCAAGGTGCGCCGTGCACTCCACTCACTCCACGCTGGCGCCAGGCCCGTCGCGGACAGGCCTGTTGCGCCGGCGCGCTGCTGCAGACCAACAACCCTCCCCTTCTGCGCTCACTCCTCCTCAGGTTGTCGCAAAGCTCATGGCCGAAATGAAGGGGGGCACCAAAAAGCGAGCAGGCGGCTATTCCTGGCTGCCGCCAGCCTTCAGCCAGTCGTACCTTGGGCGGGCTTTCCGCCACGCAGGCTGCGAGGTAGTGTTTGCAACTGTGGAGGCTGACCGCGAAGTGGCGTGGCTGGCACGGGAGCACAACGCGTATGCGCTGCTGTCCAGCGACAGCGACTTTTTCGTGTTTCCGTTCCACGACACGCTGTACCTGGACATCGGCAGCATGAAGCGCCGCTCAAGCGGCTCGCTCAGCTTCGTGGCATACACTCCGCGTGACGTGGCAAACGCGCTGGAGCTGCCGGTTGAAGCGCTGCCGCTGCTGGCCGCGTCGCTGGGCTTCGACGTGCACCAGCGCAGCACCTGGCTGAGCGACCTGCTCAAGGCCTCCGGCGACGCGGCGGCGGGGGACGACCAGAGCGCGGTGGACTTGGCTGCAGCTGCTCTGCGCATGCGGCTAGCCAAGCACGGCCTGACGCCGCGCTCGCAGCGCGAGATTGATGCGGTTGCCTGGTACCAGCCAGCCCAACCGCAGCAGGTTGAGCAGGTGGTGACGCGGCCGCACGCAGCCACGCTGCTACGTGCGCGTAAGTTCGTGGGCTCGCCCTGCCTGGAGGACCTGAGCACGCGCCTGGCGGACGGGCAGCTGGCCGGCACCGCCGTGTACCAGGCGACGCTGCCGCTGCGCACGGCGGTGTATGCTCGCCTGCTGTCGCGGGAGGAGGGCACCCTGGTGCAGGAGCGCCTCTGCTCTGCTCGCACAGACACGGAGTGGCCCGAAACCGTCGTCGACTTTGGCGGCGTGGCGGCCGCGCCCACCCCCGCGCACGTGGTTGCGCAAAGGGGCGCCCACGAGACTCCCGCAGCCGCGCTGGCGCGCTACGTGGTCACCAACTGGCTGGAAGAGCACCTCACGCCTGCCCAGGCGCGCGCGTTGATCGACCAGGCGGATGTTTCCGCGCGCTGCCTGGACTCCAAGTTCACGCTGCGCGAGATGCAGCCCGCGGACGCGCACGCAGCCACGCTTTTCCTGGTGGCGGTGGACACCTTCTGCTGGGGCGGGCTGGGCGACGAGACAGACCCGCCGGTGTGGGAGTTGTTCCACGGGCCTACATTCTACACGCTGCTGAAGCCGCGCGCGACGCAGACGCCCGTGCGAGCCAAGGCGCCGCTGCCGCTGCCGCTGCGCATCTACGAGTCCGCCGCCAGAAAGCAGAACGTTGCGCTGCCAGCTGCGCCAAGCAAGCGGCGCGCGCCCAGCGTCAGGGTTGACGCTGCCGCCACTGGAAGGAGACCGCCGCGCATTGCTGACGTGACGCTGTCGACTGTCAGATGCCGCTCTTTTGCCTCAATCCGATACTAAACGTGTCTTCAACTATGCGCGCAGCAAGCTTGCAGGCATTTAGACCATATCCTTTCCACATTTCAAATCAACGCGCCACAGCCGCGTCAGCCGCAGGCTTGGCCCCAAAGCCCATCGGGCAGCCCCCCCCCCCTGCGTCCGCAGCAGGCGCGGGCGCGGGCGCGTGGCCCTGGCTGGGCGGCACGTTGCGGGGGTGCAATCTGAGTAAGAGTCCGTTGCTGGTATGGATGGTTGCGCCCGTGGTCATGCCAACCTCCGGCCCAGCCGGGTCCAGCTCAAAGTCGAAGCGCCGGCAGATGACCGACAGCGCCGCGATGCTCTCCAGCAGCGCGAACTGGTCGCCGATGCACTTGCGCTGCCCGCCGCCAAAGGGGAGGTAGCGGTAGTTTTCGGTGAACTCGTTGGGCATGGGCGCCTCCAGCGGCCCAAAGCGCATCGGGTCGAAGTCGTGCGGCCGGTCCCACAACAGCGGCGAGCGGTGCAGGTTCCAGGTGCTGATGAAGATGTCGCTGCCCGCGGGGACCTCATAGGGGCCCATGCGCACGTCCTCGATTGCGCGACGCAGCAGCACCGGCGGCTGCGGGTACAGCCGCATGGACTGTCAAGGGGAGGGGTGTGCGGCGTCGCGTGAGCACCCAGGCGAGCACAGCGTGCGCCCGCGCGCACTCCTCTGCAACGCCGCCCGTGGCTCTAGGCGCATGGTTCACTGACCTCCCGCGCCGCCCAAGTGGGGGGGCTGGCCGGGCTACTCGCGCGCCGTGCGTGCGTGCTGCGCGTGCGTGCTGGGGCTGGCCGCACCTCATTGATGACGCGCGTGGTGTAGGGCAGCGCCTTCAGGTCCTCCACCGTCGGCGCGCGGTCGCCCAGCACCGCGTCCACCTCTGCGCGCAGCAGCTGCGCAGCATGCGGGTGTCTGGCGAGCAGGTAGAAGGTCCAGGTGAGCACGGCGGCTGTGGTCTCGTGGCCGGCGATGAGCAGGGTCATGAGGTCGTCGCGCAGCTGCTTGCTGGACACCTGGTCGCCGGAGGCTATGAGGAAGCGCAGGATGGAGGGGTCGCCCCGGTTGAGGTACTCATCCACAAACTCCTCGTCAGCCTCCTCAACCAGCTTCTTGCACTCGCCTATCAGCTCGTCCAGCGTGTCGTTGATCACCCGCAGCGCCTCCGTCACCGCGCGCTGGCGGGGCACGATCCAGCTGGCGCCGGGCAGGTTCCAGTAGGGCAGGATGGCGATGCTGCGGTGCTCAGCCTCACGCAGGGCCGTGTACACGGCGCTGATGACGGGGTCGTCGTGCGTGAGGGAGTCGAAGGAGTAGTTGAAGACCGCCTTGCCGATGATGTCCAGCGACAGGCGGCTGAAAAAGTTCTCCATTTCCACGCTGGTTCCAGCCTCCGCGGCCGCCAGCAGTTTGCTGCTCCCGTGCAGCGCGCAGTCGCCGAACATGGTGACCATGGCCTCCACGTAGCGCTTGTGGAGGGAGGGGAGGATGGCACGCCGCCGCACGCGCCACACCTCGCCGTCCGCGGGGATGAGGCCGCTGCCCATGACGAACTCCAGGATCTCGGCCAGCAAGCCCTTGCTGTAGCTCTTGGCGTTAGTGAGGAGGATGCCCTTGGCCACCGACGGGTCCGAGACAACCACGAACGACTTTGGGCCAAAGGACAGACGGAACACACTGCCGTACACCAGGAACAAGTTGTAGAGCGGCAGGAAGACGGGCTGCAGGGGAGGGGAGCAGCAGCGCTGGTGAGCACGCGCGCATGTGCGGCAACTTGGCGACGCTCTGCGCAGCACGCGCCTGCCCGATGATCTCCCGGATGTCTCCCGTCGCCTCGGGCATCTCGCGCAGCTTTGCGCGCGAGAGGCGGGCGAGGGCCAACGCCAGACCGCGCCCTACGCAGCGTGGACGACGCGCAGTCAGCACAGCGAGTGCGGGCTCAGGGCGCTGTGCCAAGCCGCGCGCGGGCGCTGGGATGCAGGCAAGGGCGCGCGGCGTGCCCTCTCTCGTCGAAGGCGGCGCAGGCGAGCCGAGGCGGTGGCTGTCGGAGAGGCCAGAGAGGGTGGGGGTTGCCCCCGTCGCGCCACGCACCCGGCCCGCCGAGCTGCGACAGCGTCTTGCGCAGCGGCTTAAAGAACTCGACCAGCGGATTGGAGGAGGAGAACTCGCCCGCCGCGATGCGCGCTGCCAGAGCCTCGTCCGCACTGCCCGTGCTGGTCGCGGCAGCCACGCGCTCCTTGAAGCTGCGTCCAACCAGCTCCTCGTCCTCCTTCACCTCAACCTCCTCGCTGCCGAAGATTGCGCGCGACAGCACGCCGCGCCGCCCGCCAGACGAGCACCGGCTGCGAGCAGCAGCCACCGGCCGTGCGCCGCTCATATCCGCGGCGGCTGTGCAGGCAGGCCGGACGGACGCAGCCTCCTGTACGCCGGAGGAGACGGGCGAGTGTGAGGAGCAGGCTGGCTGCTGGAAAGTGCGCACGACCAGGCGGCGATACCCACTTGCGCTTTTTGCGATCGCGCTGCATGAGCACGCACCGTCGCGACTCTCAGCTGGCGCGGCGCCACACGCCGCAGGGCTGAAGGCTGCACGCTGGCCATGCTGCAGGTTGGCTGCATGCCTTGCTCACAAGTGCCAAATCTTCAGATAGCCCAGCGTGTGTGCGTCCCAGGCAGCCACGGCGTGGCTGCACCGCCGCGTGCGTCACAGCCGCTGCTAAGGAGGGTGCACAAGCTGGGCGACATAAGCACAATGCACAAAACTTGCACCGGGCGGTCCCGCCTGCGCACGGCCGCACCACGCATTCTTCGATCTCGGAGGGACTCGTCCTCGGACTCTCGCTCTCCCTCTGCCTCTGTCACCTCAGGCTCTGTCTGCGCTATCTGCGCTCAGCGCCATGGCCTCCATCGTATGGCGAGCGGGCACGGAGGTGGAGGTTGCCGGTGATGCTAGTGAAGGCTTTGCCAACAGCTGGTTCAGAGCTACGTTGCTCAGCAGCGTTAACACGCGCACGGGCATGGTGCCCGTGGAGCTGACGCACTTCTACGGCGCCGACGGTGTCACGCCTGAGCAGGAGCATGTGGCACTCAAGAGGCTGCGCCCGCCTGCGCCTGGGCAGCTGGAAGGTGCGGACAAGCCGGTGGGCAAGGTCTACGCCCTTCACAGCGCGGTGGAGGTGTTGGCGGACGAGGTGTGGTGGCTGGGTCGCGTGAGTAAAGTGTCTGTCGACGGCAAGGCGCTCGACGTGCAGCACAAAGCGGGTAAGCATACAAACATATGGTGGACTCGTGGGCCCTGTACCTGCTGCTGGCTCGTGCGCGCGCGCTGCTGCGCCCACAGCGAGAGCCTGAGCGTCGAACTTGCTTGCCGCTCTTTTTCTCGCAGGCGACACGACGGCCAATGTGCGGCTGCATGAGCGCATCCGCCGTGCCCACACCTGGCATGAGAGCAGTCACACGTGGCGCGAGGCCGACGGTGCAGAGGAGGAGGAGGAGGACGAGGCGGAGGAAGAGGAAGAGGAGCAGAAGCCACCCCGCCGCGCAAGTGGCCGCACGGCGCCTGAAGAGCCTGTCCGGCGCACGCGCGGCGCACGCGTGAACTACGGTGGCGCAGAGGCGAGCGAGGAGGAGCGCCCAGAGCAGCGCCCGCAGCGCCTCACCCGCACTGCCACTGGTAGCCGTCCCAAGGCCCCGACCTTTCAGCCCGAGCTACGGCGCAGCGGGCGCGCGCGGGTGAGCCGCCTGGTCACCGTCAACGGCCACGCGGTGCTGCGCAGCAACCTTGGCGCCGGGGACGTGGACGTGATGGAAGGGGAGTATGCGGAGGCGTCCGACGAGGAGGAGGGAGATGAGGATGAGGCTGGCAACGACACCGAGGAGGAGGAAAGCGAGAGCAGCGACTTCCTGCGCAGCCCGGAAGACCACCGCCCCGCTGCCAAGAAGGCTCGCAAGGAGGCCCAGCACAGCACGCGCACCTGGGGCGCCCGGGAGGCGTCTCGCTTGGCGCACAACCGGGCGATGGATGAGGCTGCTGACGCGCTGGAGCCGGCGCGCGAGGCCTTCCTCGCCTCGCACCTGCCCCTGCTGGCCCCCTTTCTGGAGGCGCGCGTGGTGGCGCGCCTGCAACGCCGCGACGCCTCTCTGGGTGTGCCCGAGCGGGAGGTGCCCACTCCCCCGCAGATCATCGCCAGCTTGCGCCCCCACCAGCTGGTTGGCCTGCGATACCTGGCCAACGCCTACGAGCGCGGCCTGCACCCCATCCTGGGCGACGAGATGGGCCTGGGCAAGACGCTGCAGGCCATCTGCCTGTTGGCGCACGCCTGCTTTGCGCTGGACAGCGGGCCGCACCTGGTGGTCTGCCCGCTCTCCGTGCTGCCGACCTGGCAAGCGGAGCTGCAGCGCTGGTGCCCGGCCCTGCGGGTGGTGCGCGCACACAGCAGCGACGTGGGGGAGCGGGAGCGCCTGCGCGACGGCCCTCTGCGCGACCCGCAGGCTTTCGACGTGGTGGTGACCACGTACGAGATGCTCACCAGCGACAACTTCTCGTCCACCTTGTGCAGCCGCATCCACTGGGGCTGCCTGGTGCTGGACGAGGGCCACCGCGTGAAGAACGAGGGCAGCGGCGTGGCGCGGGCGGTTCGCAGCGTGCACCGCCGCTGCACCGTGCTGCTCACGGGCACGCTGCTGCAGAACAACCTGCACGAGGCGCGTGCGCTTGGCCCCACGCCTTCTCTCTCGCTCTCTCACGCTCGCCCGACAGCTGTGGAGCCTGCTGAACCTGCAGTACCCGGACACCTTCACGGACGCACGCCCCTTCGACGCAGCCTTCGACCTGTGCAGCCAGCGCCACACGGTGGACTCCGCAGCGCTCGCGTCGGCGCGCAACATGCTCCGCCCGCTCTGGCTGCGCCGCGAGAAGAAGGACGTGGAGCTGGCTCTCCCCCCAAAGACGGAAACACTGGTGCACTGCCCCCTCTCCGCCGCCCAGACGGCGCTGTACCGCGCCGCGCTGCTGCGCAACGCGGAGGCGCTGGACGGCTGTGGGGCCAGCGTGGGCGCAATCAAGAAGATGAACCATCTGTGCATGCAGCTGCGCCTCTTGTGCGGCCATCCGCTGCTCATCACAGAGGAGAGCGAGTTCGAGGCGCTCGGGCTGGCGGAGGAGGAGGCGCCCGTGGAGGCGCTCATCGCGGCCAGTGGAAAACTGGGCGTGCTGGACCGCTTGCTGCAGCGGCTGCGCGGGAGCGGAAACCGAGTGGTCATCTTCAGCCAGTTCACGATGGTCCTGGACGTGCTGGAGGAGTATGCGGAAAAGCGAGGCCACCCATTTGTGCGGCTTGATGGGAGCGTCAGCCGCGCGCGGAGAGCGGTGGACATCATGCTGTTCAACCGCAAGGACTCGCCGCTGTTCCTCTTCCTGGCCAGCACGCGCGCTGGAGGGCTGGGCATAAACCTGCAGACGGCCGACACCTGCATCCTCTACGACAGCGATTGGAACCCGCAGCCTGACGAGCAGGCGATGGCGAGGGTGCACCGCATCGGCCAAACGCGCCCGGTGTCAATCTTCCGCCTGGTCACCGCCAACAGCGTGGAGGAGCGCATCATGGCGCGCGCCCAGAAAAAGCTGTTCCTGGACGCGATGGTGTCCCGCACATGCGCGGAGGAGGAGGAGGAGGAGGTGGGCGAGGACGCAGGGGAAGATTCGGATGACCTGCAGGCCTGTGCGCCCCGCAACGCGCAGACGCTCGCCTCCGACCTGCGCTTCGGCGTTGACCAGCTCTTTCGTTCCGCCGCGGGCGCAGAGCCCAGCGAGGAGGAGTTGGACGCGCTGTGCGATCGCAGCGCGGGCGGCGACGCGCGGCGGGCGCGCCTCTCGGGCCTGCAGACGGCCGCGGCAATGACAGACGAGGTGCTGGCTCAGGCGCCGCCGCCGCTGGCCAGCTACCTGGGCCCTCAGGGCCCGGAGATGCGCAGACAGGCGCTGGAGGCTGCCCGCGCAGCGCAGGCGGCGGCTGAGATGGCGGTGGGGGCGCGGGTGCGCGCCAGCACCACGGTGCAGGTTGACGGTTTCACGGTGAAGCGCAGCAACTTGTACGACCTGGAGGGCGGCGAGCCCTCCGTCTGGCAGAGCGAGGCGCGCGGCGGCGAGGCTGCGCGGGCGCGCACGGGTGCTGCGCCCAAGCGGCGCTCCCAGGTTGCCGGCCGCGACTACATGCACTCCGCCTGGTGTCAGGTGTGCTGGGAGGGCGGCGAGCTCTTCTGCTGCACCTTCTGCCCGGCTTCCTACCACTCAACCTGCCTGGGCGTCTCCGCCAAGAGCCTGCGCGCCCAGGTCAACTGGGCCTGCCCTCACCACGCCTGCGCCGAGTGCGCGCGTAAGGCGCCAGCCGTGGGCGGCCTGCTCTTCCGCTGCGAGTCCTGCGAGTACGCGTACTGCGAGGACCACCTGCCGGAGGAGGTGCTGGACCGTGGGCGCATCGTGGACGAGTGCGCCCGCTTTCTGCGCCTGGGCCAGGAGCACCCGTCCCAGGCCTGCTTCATCCACTGCTCCGCCGAGTGCGAGGACTTCGCCGGCACCGGCTTTGAAGGCGCCCTGGAGGACAACGGCGAGGAGGAGGCGCCGCCCTGGGTGGCTGAGGGCGACGAACAGCTGCTGGTGCCGCCAAAGGCTGGACAGCCGGGCGGCGTGGCGCTGCGTGGCGCAACCTTCAGCGAGCTCAAAGGCTATCTCGAGTCCGTCTACCACCCGAAGGCGCCCGTGCCCGGCGCTGACGGCGGTGCGTGCCTGGACGACTGGAAGGCGCGAGATGGGGGTGACGACGCCTTCGCGGCGCTCTACACCGCCGCGCGTGCCGCCGTCTTGCGTGGTGCGCCGAATCGCAACCCGCCCAAGCCGCCGCCAAAGCCCAAGCTCATGCCGCCGCCAAAGCCTGTGCCGCCCGTGGGCGTGGGATTGACAGCAGCTGGCATGGCGTCCGCCACCGCGGCACCGCCTCCTGCCACGACGAATGCATCTACGGCGCGCAGGGTGACCGTGCGGTGGACGGCGGAGGAGATCGCGGCACTCCATAAGCTGGTGGCGCAGCATGGCGTTGGCAAGTGGAAGGCGGTGATGGGTGCCGGGCAGCTCAACCCCTGTCGTACCACCATCGACATCAGCAACAAATGGGCTAGTTTGCGCCGCACAGCGAAGGCCACTGAGAAGGCGCCCAATACTGTCACGCCCGCTGCACCCGAGCAAGAGCAAGAGCCGGTGGCGGCGGATGACGACGAGCTGATCGAGCTAGACGAGTGACCCGCGCTGTGTGTGCGTTTTACTAGATTTACATTGCCCCTCCTCAAGCAGCGTCGACGCCAGCCAAGAGCTCCTCGTCCAGAACAGCCGCTATGCGCGCGATGCGGCGCAGACCTGGCGCAACCGCCGCACAGCGCGCCCCGATGTCCGCGGCTGCGCGCATGCCGTCTGCGCCGATGCGTGCCGCCACATCCACCGCCCAGTGGGCGTAGGGGTCTGCGCCCGGAGGCAGCGTCAGCGTGGCGATCAGCTTGCGCTGCACCGGCTGCAGGAGCACGAAGCTGAGCACGAGCGTGCGCTCCGGCAGCTGCTCTCCGCAGGCGATGCTGGCCAGGCGGGGATAGGCTGCCACGCAAGCGTCCAGCTCCAGAAGCGCGTCAGTGGCGCGGCCGCAGCGCAGCGCCAGCGGCTGCAGCGCCTCCGGCATGCGCGCCCCGTGGGCCGTCAGCGGCGCGGCGAGCTGGGCGGCGAGGGCGATGCGCTCGGGCGCGCCACGGCCTCGCAGCGGGGCCCCAGCCGGTGCGGGCAGCACCTCCGCGCTGGCGCTCACTCCCGCGCCGCCCTGCTCGAACGAGGCGTGCAGGCAGAAGGCTGCGCCGGAGAGCTCCAGGCTGACGCTTTCGGCGCCCAGCCGGGTGACGCGCCAGCCGCTCACCTTGGCCAGGATGTCAGCCTCCGCGCCCCGGTCCAGAGCCGCGGCGGCCGCAGCAGTCGCGGCGGCGGCATCGGCGTGCGCTGACGCGGCGTCGGCAGCAGCAGTGGCCGAGGTTGGGCGGCCTGTGGCGCGCGCAAGGCGCGCCTGTGCGTTGGCCAGGGCAGCCTGCACCTGCGTGCGCCGTGCGCTCAGGCTCGCCAGCCTCGCCTCCGCCGTCGCCGTGTTCTCCTGGGCGGCGGCGAGGGCGGCTTGGTGCGCGCTGAGGCGGGCAGACAGCTGCGCAGCCTGCATGGTGGCCGAGGCTGCTGGTCTCGCCACCGCCGGCGCCGGCGCCGCGGAGGCTGCCATGGTGGCGATGCCCGCCGCCACATCCTCCAGCGCGATCTTGGCGGAGGCGACCATGTCGAGGTGCTCGTCTAGGAGCGTCACATTGCCCCGCAGCTTCTCAATCAGCTCCCCGTTGGCAGCCGCCCTCAGCTGCGCGGCGCGCCCTTTGGCCGCAGCCTTGCAGGCGCGCTGTATGGCCTTGGCATCCTCGCGCATGGCCGCCAGCGTGGCCTCGTCTGCACGGGCAGCGTCGAAGCAGGCCTTGGGGGGCGCTTGGTCGATGCGGGCAGTCGCAGCCGCGACGCCATCCGCCGCCGCCTCCCACTCCCTCTCCAGCGCCTCGCGCAGCGCGTCCTGCGCCTCCACCTCGGGCGCGGTGATGCACCAGAGGCGCAGCGCCTGGTCCAGGGTGGAGGGCGGGGCGGCTGCTCCGAGGCCGCAGGGCATGACGGATGAGCGCCGCGCGCGCACGTGGTCCTTCCAGCTCACGCCCATCGACTCGCACAGCGCCGCGTAGGACAGCGGCGGACGCGCCAGAGCGGTGGAGGGCGGCGGCGCCGGCCGCGGGATGCTTGCGGGCACCGTCTGCTGCTGCTGCTGCTGCGGGTGATGCGGCTGAGGCATGAAGGAGGCGCGACGCAGCGCGGCGCCGCCCATTGAGCGGCGGGGCAGGCCTGGCTGGACAAGGGCAGAGGCGAGGGGCTGCGGCGCCACGGGCAGGCCCCGCAGCACGCTGGCGCCGCCCCCCGGGGTGGGACCGCCAAAGAAGCCGTGCACGGGCGTGGGCGAGCGGGAGGGGGGCTCCAGCGAGGTGTCCCCCGTGGGCGTGCCGTTCAGCATGGCAGCCAGCTTCGCCTTGAGCGCAGCCGCGTAGGCCTGCGTGTCGCCCGTCGAGTCCAGCAGCCCCTCCTCGTCAACCGGCGAGCCCGCCGGCAGGGGCGAGGGCGAGCGGCGCTGCGCAGCCAGCGCTGCTGCGCGCTGCGCAGCCTGTGCCTCCCAGGAGACGGTGGAGGCGAACAGCGAGTCGTCCGTGGCGGAGGAGCGCGGCGGCACAGCCTGCGCACCTGTCTCAGCGGTGCTGTCGGGGTCGTAAGAGAAGATCGTCGTCTCAGCCGGCACCGCGCCCGTGCTGCGCCGCGCGCGCATCATGCTGGGCGGGCCCTGTCCCACCAGCGGCGGTGTCTCCTCGTCCATCTCTTCCGCCACGCCAGCCTGGCCGCCGGGGGAGGTGCGGAAGGCGAAAAGCGTGTCGTCCCCACCCTCCTCGCCATCCGGGGAAGCAACCCCCGCACCCCCCGCCATCACATCCATGGTCTCGTCGCGCGTGGGCGTGGCGCCCAGGGGCTGCATGGAGGCGTAGCGGCCCAGGGCCAGAGAGGGGCTGAAGAGCATGCTGCCACGCGTCACGCTTGCAGGCGCGCCCAGCGGCGACGCCGACGCGGCAGCCGCGGCGGCAGCGATCTTGGTGCCGCTGATCACGGCGTTCGCGGTGGCGGAGGGCATGCGGAAGTCGAAGATGTCCTCAGACAGAGCCGCACCCTCCTCCATCGCCTCCGCCACAGGCGACAGCGCAGCCGCGGGGCTGGCGGCGGCAGGAAGGGTCATCAACACGGGCTCCACATATATCTCCTGCGCCTTCTCAGACTCGGGGGCGCCTGTACTGACACTTGGGCTGGCGGTGGGTGAGTCCAGGTCCATCGCCTCGCTGCTGGCGGCGAGCAGCGCCTCCGGCGAGGCGGGCGCGGCGAGGGCGGGCACGGCGAAGGTGAATTCGCGCGGGGAGAAGGGCGATGCTGCGCGAGGCTCCGACGCAGGGGAGGCAGCTGGCAGCTGCTGCAGCGCGGCGGGCGACGCGGCAATCGCCGCGGCGGGCGACGGCGATGCCCCCGCCAGCGCTTCCCGCTGCTGCGCGAGGCGCATGAAGAGCGGGGAGAGGGCGGCGGCCGGGAGGGGCTGGGGGCTGCCGTGCGCCGCCGCCGGCGACTCCGCCGGCGCCGCACCCGCGGACATGCGCCGCCCGCCGGTGGACAGCCGCCCGCCGGCGGACAGCCGCGCGGGGCGGGGCGTCGGGCGCGGCGAGACGGAGCCCATGTGGAACTGCGGCGTCGGGGCCGAGGCAGCTGCGGCCGGGGGCGCGGGCGCCGCAGCGGCAGCCGGCGAGGCGCGCGGCGAGCGGCGCGGCGAGACGCGCAGCTCCGGCGGGGGCGACGCCGGCGCCGCGGCCACAGCTGCGGGCGAGTGGCGCGGCGAGCGCCTCGGCGAGGCGGGCAGCTGCGCGGGCGGGGACGCCGCGGCCGCGGGCGTGGGCGCCGCCGGGAGCGGGGAGAGGCGCGACGCGGGCGATGGCGCGGGCGATGGTGCGTGGAAGGAGAGGAAGGCCGCGCTCGGAGACGCCACAGCCGGTGAGGCGGACAGCGGCGAGCAGGGCAGCGCGGCGGGCGCGGCCAGAGGCGAGAGCGCCGCCGGGGGGGGCGGCGAGAGAGATGGCGCGCCCGTGGACTGCGCGGGCGTGGGCGCTGCGCACAAGGCGCTCCAGAGCGAGGGGCTCTCTCCGCCCGCGGCTGCGCTCAGGCGCCGGGGCGTGGCCGCCGCCGCCAGCGCCTCCGCCAGCGGCGACTGCTCTGCGGCCTCGTCGCCCTCTGGCACGGCGGGAAAGGGCGCTGTGAGGTCGCCCGGCGCCATGCTGCGTCGCTGCGCGCCCCACCGCGGGTGCACGCCCGCAGCCAGGGCGGCGCTGAAGCCCATGGTTGCGCCGTTGTCCTCCAGCAGAAAGGAGTGCACCTCCTGCGCCGCAGCAAACGCCTCCGGCTCCGAGGGCTGCCGCGAGCTGAGGACCCCTCCAAAGGCGCAGGTCAGGTCCATCGCCACAGTCACAGTCTGATCGCCCGGCACAGCGCCAGCTGCGGGGGAGGGCGCAGCGGGCGCCCAGTGCTGTTGCGCCAGGGGCGATGCCGCAGCCGCAGCCTGGGGCGAAGGTGCCACTGACACCCGCCCGCCCAGCGCCACGGTCATGTCCATCAGGCTGGGCGACGCGCAGCCGCCAGCAGCCTCCCAGCCGCACTCATCCTCCGCCAGCAGCTGCGCCAGCGACGGCACTGATGCCGTGATGGCGCCCGCCACGTACGCCCCTGGCGCCAGAGAATGGCGCTTGGAGCTTGCGCGACGCCCCACGGGCTGCGCTGCGCGCTGCTGCGGCTCGTCGGGCGAGCGCAGCGAGGGAGCGTTAAAAGGGGAGAGGGTGAAGTCGGTGGCGCCCAAAGAGGGCTCAGGGCCGTACAAGTCCTCATCCTCCTCGTCGTCATCCAACACCTCCATGGCGGCGCCAGCCTGCGTTGCAAGCGTTGCGTGCGTGAGCGGGTATGCACAGTTGTGCGAGTGCGTTGCGCGCCTTGGGGCTGCTGATGCCTGGCAGCAGCGCGTTGAAACCGTATCCACCGTCGGGGGAAGGCGCGGACTGGCCCGGCGCCAGAGAGGGGCGCCCGGTGTGCAGGCCGGGGCTGGGCGAGGGGCCCACCAGACCCGCAAACAGGCTGCGGTCAGTGCACTCGCTCCCGCGCCGCACACCGATGGTGGCGCGGTGCGGCAGCGAGCCGCCGAAGCCGCCGGAGCCGCCGGGCGAGGTGAGCGGCGGCAGGCCGAGGTCGTCGAAGGTGAAGTCGCCCCCGTGCATCCCCGGCGAGGACAGGTCCAACAGGGGCGCCTCCTCAGCCTCCGCAGCAGTGTCTGAGGCGGGCACGCCGCAGGGGAAGAGCGCAGCCAGGGCATGGCCGGGCGCTGGGCAGCGAGCGCGTCAGGCGCCTGAAAAAACAGCTGGCACGCAGCGCAAGGGCGGCAACGCGCCTGGGGCCAGCTCCTGCCCGTCAGCCCCGCCCGCCTGCAGCTGCATCTGTTGCGCCAGCGGGTCGGGCGCGGCGGGCGAGCCCCACACGTCCTGGGCGAGCCGGGAGTGAGCAGGGAGAGGAGCTTGCACACCCGACACTGCGCACCGGCTGGAAGTGGCGCGTCTCCACCATCACAGCCTCCGGCGCGAAGGATACGCGCCGGCCGCCCAGGGACTGGCGCACGCGCTTGGGGAGAGCGGCGGGTGAACGACCGGCCGTGTTGCTCCCACCAACGTCCAGCAGCGCCGCTGAGCGCCGGCGCTTCAGAATCTGGGCGCGTATCCGGCACCGGGCTTGAGTCAGTGCGCGGCAGGGCACGGCGCCCACAAGCGGCGACGCGGCGGCGCGGCGGGGCGAGGCCCGCACCGAGCCGGAGGACGGCGCCTCAGTGCTGTTGGCCGCATTCTCCTTGTTCTCACCGCGCGGCGCGCCTTCGGGCGTCTCGCGCGGCGAGGCGAGAGCCTGCAAGGCCTGCAGGTGCAGCGGAGAGGACATAGCCGTTAACCAGGGGCCGCACTTTGAAAATTTGCCGTACTGCCACGTCATCCATGCATCATAACAAAATGCAACGTTGTGACGTCACGTGTACGGGAAAGTCTATATCCGACGCCCTGACGCCGCCGTAGTGATTGTATCTCTAGGCTGCAGGAGACGCAGCCTGGGTTTGCAGCCCAACCGCACTACGCCGCTCCGTTGTTGGCCCGAATGAGCGCAGCCCAGCGCTGCATTGGTTGCCTGCACCCGCGACACGCCCTTGTGACGTCGACTAAGGGTGCGGTGTCGCGTCGTGGCGTTCGACAATGGGCCACGCCTAGTCGCGCAGCAGCCGAACAGCCTCTGGCACCTGAGCGTGAGCCGCTCGCACCGCCTCCTGCGCCACCGCCCGGGGTGCTGCTGGAGCAAGCGCTTGCCATGTTCGGCGCTGGCGCGGTGCTTGGACCCCTACTAGACCACCAGCATTCGCGGTTTGACGTCCTGCACTACGACGTGGCGCCGCTCGTACTGCGCCTCCCGCCTGAGCTGTTGTCCTCCGACCTGATGCTGGCGCCGTGGCTGCGCACGTTCGTGGAGGACCTGTTCTGGCGCGAGAGTGGAGGTCTGGAGACGGCCGCCTGGGTGCCGTTGATGTTTGGCTTTGCGTCGGTGGTCATCGGCTTGGGGCACACCCTGGGCGACGACCAGGTTCGCCGCACGGCTGCACAAGCGCAGGCCAAGCCGCCAGCCGCACCGCGCACCGGCTATGAGCCCCACTGGTTAGCTGTCGCCGCCGCAATCAGCGCCTTTGCGCTGCAGTATGCGCTGAGCGGAGTGCTCCAGTTTGACCCGCCAGCCTGGATGCGCAACGCGCCCTGGAGCCTTGACGCGCTGCTCGCCTGCATCGCCTTTGCAATCTACGCGGCGGTGGATGGCACGGAGCAGGGCTTAGCCATGGCGGTCCTCACCGCGCTGGCTGGTCCCTCCGCAGAGCTCATGCTCATCAACGGTCTGCACCTGTACCACTACACGCAGCCCGCCTGGCACGGCGTGCCCACTTGGATCCCCTGGGTCTACTGCGGGGGCTCGCCCGCGGTGGGGGCGCTGTGCCGCGCCGTGCGCGCGCACCTGCGCGGCCAGCAAACAGAGGCTGCAGCCGCGGTTGCAGCCGCGGCGCGCCAGGCGCTGCCCGGCGCAGCTCTGACAAGCCCCTTCGCCAGCGCCGCCAGCGCCGCCCGCGTGGCGCGCAGGGCTCTGCCGGTGGTGGAGGGGGTGCTGGAGGTGCCGCAGGAGGGGCGCCCCACGCCACCCCCCGCGCCGGCGGAGATGCAGGAGGCCATCGACGTGAGCCCCGTCATGCCAGAGCCAGCAGACGAGCAAGACGCTGTGCAGCCCGCTGCTGTAGAGCGCCGCTCAAGCTCTAGCTGGGCGCTCAAGATCCTGGAGGTGCCGCCTGGGCCGCGCAGGGAGGCACTCATCGACGCAATGCGCGCGCGCATCGATGCAGCCCTGGCAGCGTTGGCGGCGCGTCCTGAGCGTGGCCGCCTGGCTCGAGCGGGCGAGGCGTGGTTGAATGACCGTAAGGCTGCGCTGCGGCAAATCACGCGCAACCTTACCGCCAGGCCGGCGAGGCCGGATGCGCGCCAGCAGCTCCGCGAGCTTCGTGAACGTCTGACGGAAGTTGAGACGCTGGTGGCTGGCGCGCGCAGGGCAGGGCCCCGCCGCGACGCGGATGCTGCACGAGCACGAGCCAGCGCAGCCAGAATGCTGCGCGCAGAGCTGGATGAAATCCGCGAGGTGCTGGCAAGGGTTGATGGTGGCGGCGAGGACACACGCAGTAGAAGATGAGTCTCATACAGTAGCTCGCTCCTCATCAGGTTGGTCCCTCCATGCTGCTACTTTGCCTCCCTCGCCTGCCCGTTGCTGCGCCGTGTGCGCTCTCGCTCGCGGCATGTGCATAACAAGGACAAAAGGGTCGCTCTTGTTGTGCTGAGACAAGAAGCGTGCTGCGGCCCACGGCCCAGACATGCGGTGGATGCGTGCATCTCTGCTCGTGCTCCTCCTCGCTGCGCACGGAGGGGTGGCGCGACAGCAGCAGGCCAGCTCAGAGCTGGACTGGGCACTGGCTCCGGAGACCCCCCCCGCGCCGCCGAAGGTCGCTGCGGTGGTGGTATCAGCGCCGGCCATTCTTCACCCTCCACCGCTGCTCCTCAGCGCCCCTCCACCGCTGCTCCTCAGCGCGCGGCCGCTGACGCTGGGAGTTGCCGCAGTCACCGCGCCGCCTCCAGCGAGTTCGGCGTTGAGCGTGGCCGAGGTGGACGCCTCGGCGCGCGTGGGAGCGCTGTCCACCACCGCACCAGCCACCGTTGTTGCTGAGCCTTCCGCCGCACTGCCGCTGCTTGCCGCGCCGGCAGCAGTCGCGCCGGTCGCGCTGCCGCGCGTGCTCGTCTTGGCGCCTGCTGCGACAGCGGCCGTCCTTGCCGCCACTCCAGTGCCGCTGTTGCCAGCCGCGTCCTCGCCGACTCCCGCGCCGCTGCTGCCCCGCACGCTGCCCCGCACGCTGCCCCCGGCGCCGCTGCTGTCTGCCGCGTCCTCTTCGCCGGCGCTGGCGAGCGGCCCCGCCTCGGACGTCGCCTTCCAGGAAGACGCAGACGCGCTGGCGGACGCAGAGCAGCAGGCCAACGTCGAGGTTGGCGCCAACACCACCGCGGGCGCGCAGAACAAGCGCGCTGGCGCGGCGCTCGACAAGGCGCCCAAGACGGCCGCGCAGCTGCGTGCTCACAAGGCGAAGAAGCGGGGCAAGACACGCGCCGTGCGGCGCAAAACGCGGCTGCAGACGGCGAGCCTGCCGCAGGGGGAGGCGCTGCTGCAGGAGACGAGCGGCATGTGCCACTTCATTGAGCGCGACCCCTTTGAGGAGCTGTTCCAGAGCCTGAACACCACCCGGTGGGACGAGAGCAGCCTGGACGGCCTCTTCCACTGCCACAAGGGGGAGGACAGCACCTGCACCATGGCCACCAGCGCAAACTTGGCGCTCAACGCATCGCTGCCCTTCTACCCAAACGGCAACGCCACCGGTGCTGTGCTGCTCCTCTCCCAGGACCCCTGCAACGACCCATACCACAAGAACCTCTGCTGCGGCGTGGGCAAGGCTGGGCTGCTGTGCTCCAACTGGACGGGCGCGCACGTGGTGAGCCGCGGCTGCATCTTGTACGGCACGCTGGAGGCGGAGATGTCCGTGCGCATGCCCAAGGGCTCCAATCGTGCGGCCACAACCCGCCATCTGCGTTGGCTCGCGCTGACGCTCGCACCCTCAGCCTTCTGGGACGTGGGCACGTACGTGTATGGCGGCAAGCCCGACCCCACGTGGTGCGTGGCTGTGTCGCTTGCGTGCGTGTGCCCCGGGGCTGAGCCGCACGCGCGCGCGTGACAGGAACGAGCTGGACATGATCTTCACGACGCGCGCCGCCAACGACAGCAACGCGGCGAGCATGTTTGACACGTTCACCACGACAATCTTCAGCGCCAGCTTCTTCGACCCCATCGAGCACAAGGAGGACTTCGGGCCCACCTCGTACCCCGACTTCAGCGGCTACACGGCGAACCAGTACCACAACTACAGCATGACGTGGGCGCCCAGCTGGATCAGCTGGAGCATCGACAGCATGGTGTACTGGAACCAGACGCGTCGCGGGGACTGCTTCACGCGGCGCTGCGCCCACCACGTGGGCAGCCTGCTGCGCCAGACCCTCATCCCCTGGCGCCCGCAGACCATCCGCCTCATCCTGCGCACAGCCGACGGCAGCTCCTACCCGCAGCCCAACGTGCACGTCTACCTGCGCCGCCTCTCCTACGTGCCGCTGCCGCCCAGCCAGGTGCTGGCGGACACCGAGAAGAGCGCCGTGCAGCTGGCGGAGCGTGCGCTGGTGGGGCTGCTGGCCAGCCTGCTCATCTTGGTGGCGCTGCGGTGGCTGCACGCGCTGTACCGGGGTCGGGGGGGCACGGAGCTGCCGGCGCTGACCCTGCGCGTGGAGGAGGACTGGGTGGCCAGCAGCCTCAACGAGGCTGCGCGCGAGTGGGCGGCGCACAACTGGGAGGACCCCAGCCAGTCCTACATCTACAGCAAGGGGGACGCGCGTCAGGACGCGCGCAAGCTGTCCGCCGCGGTGGCTGCGCTGGCCGAGCAGGGGGTGGAGGGGGCGGAGCGGCTGCCCCTGCTGGCCAAGGGCAGGCGGGGCGCGCAGGAGCAGGCGCAGCCGCCGGGGCCCAGGCAGCGCTTCTACGGCGGCGGCGGCGGCGCGCAGCAGGGGGACGGGGCGGCGCGGGGCTGGCAGGTGGCACCGCGGTCGGATCCGGAGGACAAGGAGGAGGAGGAGGAGGAGGAGAGCGACGCGCCCGCGCCTGCGCCCAGGCCGCCGCCGCGCGCGGCGCAGGCGCAACCCGCTGCACACATGCTGCCTGCGCGAACAGACGCACAACCGCGCAAGCCGCTGCGGGGGTTGGGCTGGGGCTCGCAGACGGAGGAGAGGCCAGGCGCATCCAGCGCCGCCGCGCCCGGCGGGGCGTTGGGCGGCATGCTCGCGCGCCTGGCGGCCAAGAGGCAGAGGGGGGCAAGGCCGAGGTCGCCCGAGGCACAACTTTGAAAACGTAAACGTCACAAACCACCGCTCCGCGCTCCGCTCGCGGGTCCCTGTCGGGAGTGGCAACTGCGTGCAGCCCAGCAGGCAGTTGGACGCTCCGAGATGAAGGCCGAGGCGTCGTCCGAGGCGCTTGCGGTCGCCGCGCTGCCTTCCCCGCCTGCGCGGCGGAATGCGTTCGCCGCGAGCTTTGACAACGTGCGCAGCTTCGCAACAGATGTGCACGAGGTGCGATGCACGGAGCACGCGTCTTCAAGAGCTCACAGTCGAATCCAAGAGGCTGGTTTTTCGTAGCCAACCGGACGTGCGTCTGCGGCTGAGGAAGGCGCGAAGAGGCTGCGAGGGTGAGGCGCACACAGACTGACCCCGCCCACAATGCACAATCCTGTAGCGCATTCCCTGCTGGGCACTGGAGGCACTGGTGGGCACAGACATTGCGCTGCGCACGCGCGCGCATGAGAAGGTGTGGGAGCCCAACTGGCAGCTGGAGGTGCGCGACACAATACTGGGCGGCGACATCCGGGTGAAGACTGCGGAGCGTGAGCTCTCCTACACAAAGAGCATCCATGCGATGGGAATCATCGTGGGCCTGAGTGGCGTGTATGATTGGGAGAAGCGCACGCCCTTCGCCGGCTTCAGCATCGAGAGCACGCCCGGTGTGACCGCGGCGGCCAACGCGGTCTCGATCCACCATCGCCTCAGCCGTTGCTGGCTCTCGAACCACGTCCAGACGGACTGCGACGTCCAAGGCTGCGTGGAGCTCCCCAGCACGCGCTTCAACTCTCGCACGGGTAAGCTAGGGCTGCAGGGCCCTATCGTAGTGGACCTGAAGCAAGTTACTCTCACCGCAATCGTGTGATGCTCACTCCTCCGCAACAACCTCCGCCGGCGGAGCGCCCTCGAAGCCCTGGCTGGCCGCCACCTCTGCGCGAGAGCGGAAGCGCTTGCCCGCGGGCGAGAGCCAATAGGAGTCTGTGGTGCCTGCAGTGGCACCCCCCTGGCGGGTCTTAGTGACGCTCGTCCATCCGCCCAGCAGCGCGCCCGGCCAGAAAGAGTCGAACCAGGCGTTCAGCGCCGCGCGCTCGGGCCGCGGACCGGCCGCCTGCTTGGGCGGGCGCGGCGGGCGCGGGCCGCCTGCACTGGCCCGCGCGCGCTTGCGCGCCCCGCTCTCCCGCGGCAGCCAGGGCGGCAGCTCCGGCGCCTCCTCCTCGCCCGCCGCCACGTCCGCTGGGGGGAAGGCTGCGCAGTGTTGTTGCTGCTCGTCTGGCTGCTGCGTGCCCTCCGGCTGCAGCACCCGGAAGCGGGTCCCCTCCAGGCGCTCCACGCGCATGGCGGGCAGCATGGGCAGCGGCTGCTCCGAGGCTGCGTACGCCCCGGGGGTGCACCAGCCCCTGCGCAGCGCGTACCACTTCTGGAACTCGCACAGGCTGTGCTCCAGGTCGCGCAGCAGCAGCGCCGGCGCGCCATCCTCGCAGCGCACGCCCCCGTGGCTGTCCCTGCGCAGCGCCTGCAGCGCCCAGGGCTGCGCCGCCTGCAGCACCCGCAGCCTGTGCTCAGCATCGCCGCCCTCGCCAAAGATGAGCTGCAGGCCAGCCTTTGCGCCGGGACCCAGCGCCACCCAGTCGTCGCTGGCCGCCTGGGGCAGCTGCCCAGCCTCCACCAGGTCGCACAGCACCTGCCAGGCGATGAAGTCGCCCACGTGGCGGCAGTGCGCCTTGAGCGTGCCGTGCGCCTCGCGCGCGCCCTCGCAGCGCAGCAGCGCCTGCGCCAGCGAGCGAGCGTGGGGGAAGCCAGGCAGGGGGGGCGTCTGCAGCCCCGCCAGGCCCCTCACCGTGGCCAGGTACCCCTCCACGCCGCCAGACTGCTGGTGCTTGCTGGTGAACAGCGGCGCAGCGCAGGGGTCCGCGGCGCGGCGGGCCACCCAGGCGGCCCAGGCGGCCGCCTCGCGCGGCAGCGGCAGGCGCCCTCCCCAGTCCGCAAAGGTGGTCAGCCGGTTCAGGCGGCGGTACACCAGGCTGCACCAGAGCGCCCCAGCCAGGCTGCGCACCCGCTGCGTGCGCAGGAAGGCGTGGAAGGCGGCCGTGCCGCGGTCGTCCAGGCGGCTCACGTTGCAGAAGTGGAAGCGCGCAAGCAGCGGGTGGGGGCACCAGGGCGGCGGCTGGCCTGCGCGGCGGGCAACCAGCGCCTGCTCGCGAAGGGAGCACCACTGGAAGAATGCGCACACCGCGCTGCGAACGCGGCCGTCAGCCAGCGCAGCGCTCGCGGCGCCGCCGGCGGGAGGCGCAGCGGGCCCGTGCTCGTCCGCACGGTGGGGCGTCGAAGCCTCAACCAGGGCGCCGGGGCGCAGGCAGAGCCGTTCCACTTGCACCTCCTCCTCGTCCGCGCCTACGCCCGCTGGCCAGCGCACGGAGAAGAGGCACTGGCACTCGCCGCCCGCTCTGTGGGGGAAGCGCGTCACGCTCGTGATGGTCGCGTCCACCCACAGCGGCGCCGCGCCGCTCGCTCGACGCAGGCACAGCACGCGTGCACCAGGCGTCACTGCGTCGCAGTCGCCGTCCTGCATCGCGTCGCTGCGGGGCCGCAGGAGCGCAGGAGCTGCATCCAATGAGCCCTCCGCGGTCAGATCAGCAGACCAGCTGGCGCCCGCGGCGCGGCAGTGCTCCGGGTCGCACAGCCGCACGGTGCGCGAAGCTGTGGTGGCAGCCTCGCAGTCGAACCAGGCCCCCAGCTGTGGGCACTGAAGCTCAAGCGCGCCATCGCGGACTGCCTCCGCCATCGCACTCCAACGTCAGCGAGGAGCCCTCATCGCAGGTAACGCGGAGGCGCCTGATATGCCCCGATATTTGGCCTTTTGGCGGACTCGCCGCGGAGACACAAGACGTGGGTGCTTGCTGCGGGGTCGACACACACGCTAGATTCTAATCCTTCAGTAGCAGCGCGTATTGGATCGCAGCCCCGCAGAGCACGCATGCCTCATCGCCGCGCGCGGCACAGTCGCCACAGCATGAGTGCCCACAAGGAACAAGCGCGTGCGTGCGTACTCCGCCCCTGCACTGCGAGCATCGAGCATTCTCTCCCAGCGTCGATGAGAGCTCCGTCCACGCGTCCTCGTCTGACGCTGACAAAGCGCTGCGGCGCGCCTCCTCCAGCGCGCGGGCGAGCTGCATCGCCTCCGCTTCGGCCTCGGCAGCGCGCGTGACTGCCGCCGCCACACGCGCGTCGGCACTGCTTGCCTCAAGGCGCGGCACTGCAGCAGGCGGCGCCGGCTCGCCGTGCTCCCAGAGGGCAGCAGCCTCGGCCTCGTCCACGACGTGTGCCACCCGCCGCTTTCGCTGACTCACCTCGCGCTCGTGTTCCACCCAGGCGGCCGCCGCGATACCGACGACAACGGCTAATAGCATTCCGAACACAGAAAAGTGGAGAGGCATCGGCTGCGGAGGGTGAGACCGAGTGAGTGAAGCTAACAACGCTGCGATGCAATTTACTTTTCGCCCGGCCGCCCAGCGCCGCCCGACTGTGTCTATGCGCAAAGCTGTAACACACGAGCTGATTGGATAGCTGTTCTCTTCTACTTTGCTGCGTTGTGGTACGCAACAGCCTGGCGTACGGAGCGCCCGTGTACCCGGTGCCTCGCCGACCCTCAGGTGCGCCGGCGAGAGCTCATGCGCGGGGAGCCCGGCGCCTGCGCGATGGTGCTGCCCCGGGCGTGCCCTGCCGCGCGACCGCGGCCCCACATGAAGTGAGTCCAGTCGTCACGTGCGTTGTGAAGAGCGAGGATGGCGTATACGCTGATGACATGCGTCAGTCATGCCTGGCTGCATGCAGCACAGCACTTGCACGCACCCGATGGCAGGGGAGCCGAGCAGCAGATGCGCAGCCACCCAGGCTGCGGCGACTGCCGGGCGCGGCTCCCGATGCATCACCCAGGCCGCCACCAGAAACGATGCCGCCAGGCCATGTGAAAACGCGGGTAGCATGAACTTGGCGTGCGCGGCGAAGAGGCGCAGCGCCGTCGCGGGCGTCTTTGCGCGTGCATCTTTGGAGAGGCGGTAGAGTCCGTAGGAGAGCGCCAACAGACTTGCAACCACCGCCAGCACGAGGCTGAGCGCCAGGACCACCCACGGGCGAGGACGCGCCAGCGAGCTGGCGCGTCCTCGCCCGTGGGTGGTCCTGTGGCGAGGTGCCGGGGTCCTGGGCGCAGCCACCTCCTCCCCCTCATCCTCAGCCTCGCCAGACCACACTGCGGCCTCCTCGTGCGCACCGCCGCGCCGCTTCTTCGGGCCGGCGCTGCGGCTGCGTGCCTTGCCGCCGCCGCCGCGCACGAACTCCTCCTCCAGAGGCAGCAGGTGCGCCCTAGGCCCCTGCGACGAGCTGCGACGGCGCAGGTTGTGATCCGTGGGCGTAGCCATTGCGTACCGTGCGCCCTGGATGCGCGGCGAGGTCGTGGGAGGGTAGGGTCTCTCCAGGCTGTCTGCCCTTGGACCACTGCTACGTCAGCGCCAGCGTCACGCCTACCAGCTGCCCTTCGGCTGCACTGGCATGGGCGGGCGGATGAAGATCTCAGCCCCCTTGGGCGCCCACACCCGCAGCTTGACGAGGGGCGGGCCGGTGGCCACGCCGCCGCGCCCCCCGCCGCCCGCCACCACCGTCATCCAGCCGCCCATTCCGCTGACCACCACGTCCGCGATGGGCGCCAGGCGCAGCCCCGCGGCGAGTTCCAGCTCCCTGGCGACGCGCAGGCCGCCGCGCGCAGCCACCGCAGCCGTGCCCACCCCGTCGCCGCCCTCCGCCCCAGCCCAGGGCGTCTCCCCAGCCTCCGCCCGGTCCAGCGGCAGCGCCGCGACGCGCGCGCGCTCGCTGGGCCCCCAGAAGAGCAGCCGCGTGCCCCGTGGGGCCTGCAGCACGTCCACGCGCGCCAGCCCCTCCCAGAACACGGCGCACCCCTGCAGCTCCTCCTCCCCGGGAGCCCCGGCCTCGCGCAGCTGCAGCGGCAACCTGGGCGCCAGCGCCGCCAGGTCCGGCCCGTCCAGCATGCCGTTGACGCGGTGGTGCAGCACCACGCCGGGCGTGTCGTACAGCGTGCCCTCGCCCCCGAACGCGCGCAGCGGAATCACACCCAGAGTGGTGCCTGGAAGCAGCGAGGCCACGGGCAGGCGTCTGGTGGGTGCAGCCAGGTCCCCACGCTGGCGCATCGACGCCAGCGCGGCGCGGATGAAGGAGGACTTGCCCACGTTTGCGGCGCCCACCACCACCACGTCGCGACCGCGACGCGTGGCGCACATCTCCGCCACGGCGGCCTGCATGCCGTCCCCCCTGCGCGCAGACACCAGGTGCAGCCCCGCCAGCGTGAGTCGGCGGTAGCCCACCTCGTCCTCGATCCAGGTGGCCAGCGCCAGCTCGTCGGTGCCCCGAGGCAGCAGGTCAGCCTTGGTGACCACCAGCAGCACCGGGTTGCGGCCCACACAGTCGCGCAGGCGGGGCAGGAAGGAGGCGCTGAAGTCGGTGGCGTCCACCAGGAGGATGACCAGCACGTTGCGCTCCCTCAGCGCCGCCAGGTGGGCGCGCAGCTGCTCCGGCGACACCAGCCCTGGGCGCCGCGCAGCCTCGCCCGTGTCGCTGCCCTGCCCCGCCACCGCGTTCACCAGCCGCCCGTGCGTCAGCCCGCCGCAGCGGGCGCACAGCAGCTGGCCCAGCTGGCGGTGCGCAGCCTTTGGGGCGTACTTCTCCGCTGCAACGTACCCGGGCGCACTGGGCTCGCTCAGCTGCAGCGCGGCGCCGCAGCCGTAGCAGGAGCCCTGGGCAGGGGGGGCGGGGTCAGCGGGGGTCCAACTGGCGCGGCGTGAGAGGCGAGCGTACCCGCACAGCGGAGGCGGCGGCTGCAGCGTCCACCATGGCTTTCGCGACTGCGGCCTGCTCCACAGCCGCAGCCTGCTCATCCTGCTCATCCTCCTCCACCTCGTGCGGCAGGCGGAACTCTGAGAGGATGTCCTCCGCCACGCGGGCGCCAGACGGCCGCGGTACTCCTGAGCGGAGGAAGGCTCAGCGCCCGCAGCGGCGAAGCACACGCACGCACACGCACCGCCCTCTCCGCGCGCGGGCTGCTTGCCGCTCGGCTTGACGGCGGCGCAGCGTGAGGCACAACGGTGCGCCAGAGACGGACGCAACGCAGCACTGCCGCCGCGGGTCACGCCAACAGGCTGAGGCGCAGCACGCACGTGTGACAAGAGCATTGCACAGAATAGGACTCGTGAGTGCAGCAGGCGCTCCAGGGCACCAGGCGGCGCCACCTGATGTACGACAATTTTGCGGCCTGCTGGTGGTGGTCAAGGTGACGTCACAGCGCAGAGCTCTCCTCGCGGGGCCTATCGCTGCGCGTGATAGCGAGCGGGGTTGGGGGGTGCGCTTGGCTGCAGACTGTGTTGCTGAGAGCGGCGAGCGCGACCGACAGAATGGGCGCCTGCATCAGCTGCCTCATCTCCGAAACATGTGCGCAGCGGAGCACACTGCGGCGCGCTTGCCGTGCTGGCCAGGCGGCGTGAGCGTATCAGGCGAGCTCGCGAGTGCATTACCCTAAATGCGAGCGCCCTGCTCTCCGTTTTCAGGCGCCGGCTTCTGCAGCGGCATGAGCATCTTTGCCATCGTCATCCTGCTCCTCCTCGCCGCCGCGGTGTCGCGCGACTATAGGCGTGTGCCCAGTAGTGCTCGAGCATGCTGCGTTTGTGGCTTGGGCTGCGGAACCACTGCTAACGTGGCTCTCCCGCGCTCGCAGATACATTGGGCAGACCTGGAAGGGTGACCCAGAGGCGCCGCAGTCACGGAGCGACGCGGTGAAGACTATTCTCACGGTGGTCGCTATCTACGCCTGCTTCCTCGGCGCCTCCAGTGCGTACCTCTGCCCTGCCCTGCTGTGGCGCGCTGCTGCTGACTGTGTCGTCCTCGCCTGCCGCGACAGTGCTCTGCTTCATGGGCCACGCAGCCAAGAGAAAGATTGCTCCGCAGATGCCAGGACGCAGGGCGGCCTGAAAGCTGCTGTGCGAGACCATACGCACGCACACGCTATTGTGATGAGAGCGCCACCGCTTGATGAGCCGTGCACAAGTTGTCCTACACAGCCTACAGGCTGCGGACTCATCGGATTGTTAACGAGTCCTGGTGGGTTCGAACACTCGATTGTTCGATTGTTCAACCGCTCGTCGCCCTGCGGTACTCGTGTCTGCGAGGGCATGGCGGTGGCTGGAGGGCAGCAGGAGTGGCCCGTTGTTGCTGCAGACTGGCCCGTCGCGGCGCCGCCCTGGCGCGGTGCAGGCGTATCCGCGCTGTCCTCACACGCGCCGAAGAGGAGCCGCGCTGAGGTGTCTGCACGCAAGGCCGCGGCCGAAGCTGCACATTCGAAGTCTCGGTTTCGAGCGCATCGCGTACAGCCTGCACAGGCGCCTCTCAAGCCGCCCAGCCCCGTGTCTTGGGCCATTGCAGAGCTGCTGGACGGTTTCGAGTGCGTGCCCGCGCTGTGCCGGCCTCCTGGCGCTGTTGCGTGAGAACTGCATTTTGAACTGAGCGCTGCCCTCTCGCGCCCCAGGGAGCTGCAGCGCGGCGACGGCGCGCCTGCTGTGCCACGTGCGGTGCTGGAGTCGCGTCTGCGGTCCGCAATCGCCGCGGATAGCTTCGCGGCGGTAGCGCACGAGTCGGGAGTTTCTCGGGGGCGCGTCCCTGACGTGGGCACCGCCGCATATCTGCGAGCGCTTTTGCGCCGCGTGTACGCGGGTACCGCGGAGGTGTTCGACCCGGCGGCGGCGGCGGCGGGCACGCCCATTCGGCGCAGCAGCGTGCCTCGCCTCCCCGCGGCCCCTCCCCAGCAGCTGGAGCCGCGCCTTTCCAGCGTCTCGCTGCAGCCGCGCGCGCCGCTGAGCGTGGTGATGGCGCAGCAGCGCGCGCATCCGCACTCGCAGCCTTTGGCCAAGGCTGTGAGGGTCAGCAGCTCAGCCGCAGAGGCTGCACCCAGCCGCCTGCCGGCCTCGCACGCGCCGCAGACTGCTGCGTGGGAGACGCTGGAGCAGGTGCCGGCCTCAGCGGCGGTGCGCCGGGCGCGGTCCCCGCCCCCTCCGCACTTGCTCGCCCAACCAACAGAGGCGGAGGCGAGGGAGGCGGTCCCAGAGGCGGTCCCATCGGATGCGCCGCGCGCGAGCAGCGCCGCTGTGACGGTGAAGCGCCGCACGAGCGTATCCGCGCCCGCCCCCCCGCCCGCCCCCCTTTCCCTGCCCCAGCCCCAGCCAGGCATCATGGACGCCTCCGTCGCCGCCGCGCTGCGCGCTTTGGAGCCCCTCAGCGCCGCTGCGGCTGCGTGGGACACCGCCCTGGCCCCATCTGTGGCGCTGCACGAGGCGCGCCTGCGCGGGGACGCACGCCGCGCGGCGCAGGAGGCGCTGCCCCCCTTCGACGCCCACCAGGTGCGGAGTCTGCTGGCGGAGGCCGCGGGGCTGGTGGCCCGCGAGCGCGCGTTCATGCTGGGCGTCGGCGACGTGGGCGACGGCGGTGGGGAGGAGTGGGAAAGCGACGAGGGCGACGCCGCGCCGCACACGGCGCTGCTGCTAGCCGACTCTGCGGACGCAGACTTTGAGCAGTGGTGCAGCGCCATGCGCGCCCAGGTGGCGCGCCGCGCGGAGGAGGAGACGCGCAGCGCAGCCGCTGAGGCGGAGGCGCACGCTCAGGCGCGTGCCCCTCCTGCGCCCCCCGCGCAGCATGCGCGTGGGCGAGCGAGCGCCCCAGCCGGACGCGCCGCCGCCGTTGTGCGCCCAGCAATCGCGCCCGCCCGCCCCGCGCCGCCGCCATTTGGCTCCCACCTGCCGCGCTTCCCCTCGCCGCCGCCGCGGGCGCGCAGCCCGAGCGCGGGGGCGGAGGAGGGAGGCGGAGGGACGAGCCGCCCACCCCCCCGCCCGCGCCCCGCCGGCTCCAGCCCCCCCAAGGGCATCAAGCTGGACCGCCTCCAGCGCCGCGCGCCCCTCTCGCGGCGGCGCGGCGGCGTCCTGCACGAGCTGCGGCTGCGCATGGAGCGCCTCACGGCAGCAGCAGCCGGCGCGGCGGTGACGGCCACGGCGGCGTCGCTGGCAGGACAGCGCGAGGCGGCGGAGCGACTGCAGTCCGGCTCACGGGCAGCTGTGCGCTACAGCCAGCACCAGCAGCCCGCCGCCCCCGCGCCGCCCGCCGCGGCTGACGCGGCTGGCACAGAGGTGCTGGAGTCGCTGGTGCGCACCCTGGTCGCCTCGGAGACTGCGCGCGCGATGAGCGAGCTGCGGCTGCGGCTGTCTGCCAGCGGCCCCTCCGCCGCCGCGCTGCTGCCGCCCGATGCGCTGCACACCCCGACTCCCACCCCCTCCCAGACGCCCAAGGGGGGCACGCCAATGCCGCTGATGGGCAGCGTGCGGGCGGCGCCCTCAGCCGCGCGCCGGGCGGCTGAGCGCGTGCTCTCCCAGTGGCGCCCTGCGGAGGGCTACGGGCACCCAGGCTCGCCGATGCCGCAGGGCAGCAGCGGGGACAGCAGCGGCGGGCGGGGGGCGCAGGAGTCGACGCCCTCGGGCAGCACGCCCTCCAGCGGCTGGTCCGCCGCGGGGGGGGCGCTGCCCCCGCGCCTGCGCCACCTGTCGCCGGACGACGGCGAGGCGGCGTCAGCCCTCCCGGCCAGCAGCCAGGCGGAGCCGGAGCCGCAGGTGAGCTGGCCTTTGGAGGAGTGGGAGGCGAAAGGGGCTGCGCGCTCCTCCGACGCGGCGCCATCACCCGACTCTCTCACCGCAGCAGCGCAGGCGCCCTCGCCGGAGGGCAGCCCGCCGTACGCGCAGCAGCAGCAGCAGCAGCAGCCCGAGGCAGCGTATGCGGTGGGTGATTGGACGCCACTGGCGCTGACGCAGCCGTCGCTGCGTCTGAGCGGCGCGGAGGGGCGCTGGCTGTCCGACGGCGCGCTGGCGGGCCCCGCCCTGCTCGGGGCCGGCTCGCCCGGCACGCGCCGCCTGCTGCGCGACTGGCAGCTGGCGCCGCTGACAGAGGGGCTGCCCCTGTCCCGCCGCACAGCCGCGCTCTCCCCCGACAGCAGCGACGGATCCGCGGAGGAGGACGTGGCGGCGGCGCTGGCGCCTTCCTGCAGCGAGGGGGAGGAGGAGGGGGGGCTTGGGGAGGCTGGGCAGCTGCGCAGCTGGCGGGTGCAGCAGCTGGCCCTCAGGCGCAGCCAGCTGGCAGCCAGCAGGCGCAGGCGCGACGCGGCGCGCGCGCGGCCGCACGAGGCAGACGCGGATGCAGCCTCTGAGCGCTCCCACTCCAGCAGCAGTGGGACGGGGGGCAGCAACCCCACGGGGCTGGAAGTGATGCAGTCTGTGGTGGCCCGGCTGCGGCTTCCACGCGAGTGACATTCACAAGTTGCGTGCGTGCGTTGGTCTCTTCCCTCTTGTTGTCCTCAATCCCCTCACCTTCTCACACCTTGCGAGAAGACAGCTTTAGGGAGTAGGCCAGCCCCGCGGCGATGCCCACCGCAGCGCCCGCCAGCACGTGGGACTGACGCACGACGTCCATGAGCGCAGTCAAGTACGGGTACTCGGCAGGCGGGGGTGGCGGGGCTGCGGACTGGTCCAGCAGGCACTGGTGCCCGTCGCTGCTCTCTCGCGGCGAGCTCGCCTTCGCCTTGGGCGGCGACGGCGTGGCCGGCGCGCTGGCTGCAGCCAGGTTGGCCAGCGCGGAGGCTGTGGCGGTTGCGCAGAAGACCAGCGCCGGCTCACACTCAGGTGCAACTGGGGGCTCCTCCGCCTGCGCCTCCTCCACTGCCTGGCCAGCCTCCTCCACGCACTCCGCGAAGTCGTCGGACGAGGTCGCTGCAGCCGCAAGCACCTCCTCCTCAGGGGCGGCCATCGACTCGCGCTCTGCCTCCTGTCACGCCGGAAGTCAGCAACGCCACACGCGACGCGACGCGACGCAGACGCGACGCGACGCAGACGCGGCGCATGTGGTGCAGGCGCACAGAGAGCCGGCTTTGAGGCGGTAAGAAGCGCGAGAGCTTGGCATGAGATACGGCCCAACACTTGCCCCGTTGTTGCTGATCCAGGCAACAAGCCGCAACTGCGCGCGAGGCCGGCGTCGTGCAGGTGCCACGCGACGCAGTACGCCGATACGCGCTGTCTCTAGCTGCGTGCAATCCCAGGTCACCGAGGCGACATCATCATGCGCACCGTCTTTTGCTGCTGCTGCTGCTGCTTCTGCTGCTTCTTTGGCCGTCGTCCCTCCATCGAGCAGCCGACGCGCGAATGTGTGACCCTGTTCTTTGTTCGCCCTCTGGCCCTCATACATACGTTCGAAACGAAGCTGTTCGAGGCAGGAATCTGATTGTCTCGCGAGACTTTGGAAAAACTCGCAAAGACTTTGAATATATTGAAAGTCTTTAAAGACTTTAAAGTCTTTCACGCAGTGGCGGTGCC